>Ga0307992_1002626_pt1 | contig 10171 bp, 10 predicted proteins | sample EllFjometagen133_FD_203162 | JGI IMG/M metagenome (GOLD analysis project Ga0307992, IMG submission 203162) | Marine microbial communities from Ellis Fjord, Antarctic Ocean - #133 | ecosystem: Environmental > Aquatic > Marine > Unclassified | place: Southern Ocean | collected 2014-10-08
GGATAGATTGTGTCAGATGGAACATATAGTAAATATAAGGTGGGGTACTAGAACTCCGGTAACTGTTCCCATGAGGATAACCGATAAATTGGCTAAATTAATTGGAAGTTATATAGAACCAGGAAAAAGAAATGTTTGCATAGTAACTCATATTGAGAGTTCATTCGAAGTTACCCCGGAATTGGCTGAAGCAGTGATGAAATTTAGAAAACAGGGCATATATGTATATAACTAATTGGTTTATACCCTGGAAACCAGTAGAAGATTTCAGAATGTAGCAGCGAGGATAGCGATGAAAAAGGCAGGAGTAGACCCCTATTGTACTTTTTATCCCAAAGGGAAAGAAGAACACAAGGATTATCTTGTTCCAGTAGCCCGCCTGTGGCAAGAGAGAAAAGAAGAAGCAAGATTAATACCTGGTATTTTTCGGACCGACGAACCGGTATTTAATGTTCCTCGTTTGGGCAAAAATCATGTAAGGGCAGGACAAGACAGAGAGCTAATAGGAATAAGTAAAGAAGGAAGGAGAATTTATCTATGGCATCCCTGGGAAAAGGGAATTGCTTTAGTTGAACCTTATGTTTATAAAGACCTTCCCATTTATAAATATCTTCAAGAACTAGCGAAGAGAGGAGAAAATATCGAAGAATATAAGTCAATTTGGTACTACTATTAAAAAAACTTCCGAGAAGAAGAATTAACTTAGGTTTGTAGATTAAATTAAAGTTTTAAAAATAATAAATAATTTATAGAGAGATAAACTAAAAGCCATTTCCCTATTTTTTGTATCTACCTACATAGATAGGAATAAGGAGTTAAAATATAATCGCATCGCGACAAGCAATACGATATACAAAAAAGTTTTGGATTTTTAATTATGGTTTTTCGCTTTTCGCTTTAAGTTTTTAGCATTTCATGCTATATGCTTAATTAAATACTATCGACCATTTACTATTTTATATTCTAGCTTCTGCTTTCTGCATCCTATCTTTTACTTCCTAACTATTCAATTGGTAAATCGGGTAATTGTTCAATTGGAGAATGAATATATTTTTGTAAAAATCTATTGACTTTTTTAGAGTATATGTTATTCTTTAAAAAGATTAATCAATCAGTCCATTAGTCCAATGTTAAAATAAAGATTTATCGTTTTAAAGAGGAAGTCTTTTATGAAAATTGAGATTGATAAGAAAAGCGGAATTCCTTTATATCTTCAAATAAAACACCAAATTAAAAAGTTGTTAGAAAGCGGCGATTTAAAAGAAGGAGAGCAACTATCTACCGAAAGAGATTTATCAGAAAAATTGCAAGTTAGTAGAAATACAGTAAGTATGGCCTACAAAGAATTAGTATTGGAGAATACGATACTATCTATCCCGGGGAGGGGAACTTTCCCTAATCCGAAAACCTCTAAGTTTACCAAATCCAAAACGAATAATAATCTATCAAAAATAGAAGAGATTATTGATGTTAGCATTAACGAAGCCCTGGAGTTAAATTTTGAGTTAGGCGAGTTCAAAAAATTAGTAAATAGGAAAATAAAAGAAAAAGAAAAATTATTAAAAAACATTAACATAGCTTTTATTGAATGTAATCAGGAGCAATTGTATTTTTTTACTAAAGGGATAGAATTAGGAACCGGTATTTCCATAATTCCTATATTGATAGATGAGATTTATAAAGAAACAGATATTTTTAGAGAAAGAATTAAATCTATAGATTTAGTAGTTACTACCTTTTTTCATTATGAAGAAGTTAAAAAATTTCTTGTCAATCAAAAACAGAAGGTTCTTGCCATTGCTTTAGATCCCCTAATGGAGACTATGGTGAACATTGCTCATTTATCTTCCAAAGATCAAGATATTGGCCTGATATGTATTACTGATAAGTTTGCCCAAAGAATTTTCCAATCTATAAAACAAGCAGGAATAAAATTTTCAAGTTTTAAATTTACCACCTCTCATGATGAGAAAAAAGTAAAAAAGTTTTTAGCCAACAAAGATATTGTGATAACCTCTCCTGGGAGAAAGAATGAAGTTAAAAAAATAATTTCCCTCCAAATTCCCCTCATCGAGTTTATTTATGTTCCTGATAAAGGTTCTATGAGTATGTTAAAATTAGCCATTTTAGATATTAAAAGAGAAGGAGGCATATCAGAGAAGATATGAAGCAAAAAAAAATATTTGAAGTTTATCAAAATAATTCAGTAAAGATATCAGTTCGTAGAGAGTGGTGTAAATCATGTGGTATCTGTATTGAATTTTGTCCCAAGGATGTATTAATCCCTGATGATCAAGGGAAACCTATTCCTGAAAATATTGATGCTTGTATAAAATGCGGTCTTTGTGAATTGAGATGTCCGGATTTTGCTATTACAGTAGAAGGAGTGGAAGAGAAAAATGAATAATCAAAAAAAGAGAAATAATATAAAATTGTTACAGGGGAACGAAGCCTGTGTTGAAGGAGCGCTGTTGTCTGGAGTTAAGTTTTTTGCAGGTTACCCCATAACTCCCTCTTCGGAGATAGCTGAGGGAATGGCTAAAAAATTACCTAAAATTGGCGGAAAATTTATACAAATGGAGGATGAAATTGCCAGTATGGCTGCGGTAATTGGTGCTTCTATAGCTGGATTAAAATCTCTGACTGCTACTTCAGGTCCTGGAATGTGCTTGAAACAAGAAAATTTGGGTTTTGCCATTATTAACGAAATACCCTGTGTAGTAGTTAATGCTCAAAGAGGAGGACCGAGCACCGGGTTACCTACTAAGCCATCTCAGGGTGATATGATGCAAGCAAGATGGGGAACTCATGGGGATCATCCTATTATAGCCCTCGCTCCTTCCACCGTTAATGAAATACTTACCTTAACTATCAAAGCATTTAATTTTAGTGAAAAATATAGAACCCCGGTTATTTTACTCCTGGATGAAGTAATCGCCCATATGCGGGAAAAGGTAGAAATTCCTGCTCCGGAAGATATTGAAGTGATAAACCGAAAAAAACCTACCGTTCCCCCTGAAGAATACTTGCCTTTTAAACCTGATGAAGACGGAGTTCCTCCTATGGCCAACTTTGGAGAAGGATACCGTTATCATATAACTGGTTTGGTTCATAATTATAAAGGTTTACCTACTTCTAACTCCCAGGAGATAGATACTTTTATAAGACGTTTACATGATAAGATTCAGAAGAATGTTAAAGATATAATGATTAACGAAAAATATTTTTTAGATGATGCTAAGATTGCTTTAATCGCTTATGGTTCAGTAGCAAGAGCTGCTGAGAGAACGGTAAAATTAGCTCGAGAAGAAGGATTGAAAGTAGGTTTATTGAAATTATTAACTATTTGGCCTTTCTGTTTTGAAGAAGTAAACAGGCTGGCTCAGCAGGTAGACCTAATTATAGTTCCGGAAATGAATTTAGGTCAAATGGTTTTAGAAGTAGAAAGAGCATCCCGGGGAAAATGCCGGGTTGTGCCTTATGGCCGGGTAGATGGTGAATTAATTAATCCTATAGAGATATTAGGGAAGATTCGGGAGGAGATAGAGAAATGAAGACTATAATCGATAATTATATTAGAGAAGAGATGTTTCCCAATATGTGGTGCCCAGGCTGCGGTAATGGTATTGTTTTAGGAGCTATTATTAGAGCTATAGACGAACTAAAATGGGATAAAAATGAAATTGTAGCTGTTTCTGGCATAGGATGCTCCAGCCGAATTACCGGATATGTAGATTTTTGTACCATGAATACTACCCACGGGAGAGCTTTGCCTTTTGCTACCGGCATAAAAATGGCTAAACCTGATTTAAAAGTAATAGTAGTTATGGGAGATGGAGATTGTTCAGCTATCGGAGGAAACCATTTTATCCATGCTGCGCGGCGTAATATCGACTTAACTGCTATAATTATTAATAATATGATATATGGAATGACCGGAGGTCAATATTCACCCCTTACTCCTACCGGCAAATTTGGTTCTACTGCACCTTATGGAAATATTGATCAAGCTTTTGATTTAGCCGAACTGGCTGCTGCAGCAGGTGCAAGCTATGTGGCTCGAGGAACGGTTTATAATGCTCGACAATCGTCTTCTTTTATAAAAAAGGCTTTAGAAAAAAAAGGATTCTCAGTAGTAGAAATAATATCTGATTGCCCTGTATCTTATGGTAAAATGAATAAAATGAAATCGCCGGTTGATATGTTAAAATGGATAAAAGATATAAGTGTTTCCAAAAATGTATGGGAAAGGCTTTCCTCTGATGAAAAGAAGGAAAAATTTGCTATAGGCGAGTTTCTAAATATAGATAGACCAGGCTATACTGAACGATATGAAGAGATTATCAAAAAGGCTAAAGAGATGGGAGGCAATAAATGATGAAAGAAAGACTTGAAATATGTTTAAGCGGTTCCGGAGGACAGGGGTTAATTTTAGCCGGTATAATTTTAGCCGAAGCAGCTGGCATATATGACGGAAAAGAAGCAGTTCAAAGTCAGTCTTACGGGCCGGAAGCCCGAGGAGGAGCCAGTAGGTCAGAAGTGGTTATAAGTAATAATACGATAGATTATCCTAAAGTAATAAAATCGGATATTCTTTTAGCTCTAACTCAGACTGCTTGTGACAAATATGTTAAAAATTTGAATAAAGACGGTATACTGGTTGCTGACTCTGCATTGGTAACCGAGATTCCTGATATCTCAAATAAAATTTATTTATTTCCCATTACTGAAACAGCTCAAAAAAAATTTGGAACAAAATTAGTTACCAATATTATTTCATTAGGCATAATTGTAGGGTTAACTAAAGTGGTTTCCCAAGAAGGTATTCAAGAAGCAGTATGTTCCAGGGTTCCAGTTAAGGCAAAGGAAATAAACGAAAAAGCATTGCTCCTGGGATTTGATATTGCTAAAGATTTAAAAACAAAAAATAGGAAAGTAATTAATAAGAAATAATAATTTGCGAAAAAGGAGATTAAGGATAAAATGAAAATATTAGTGGTAAATAGTGGCAGCTCATCTATAAAATATCAGTTATTTGATATGACTGATGAGTCGGTACTGGCTAAAGGTTTAGTGGAGAGGATTGGAATTTCCGATTCAATTATTAATCATTATCCTTCTAATGGGGAACCGATTATTACCCATCAGGATATTCCTAACCATAGGATTGGGATTAAATTGATGATGAATGCCTTACTTCATCAAGAATATGGAGTAATTAATGATGTATCAGAAATATCAGCGGTAGGCCATAGAGTAGTTCATGGAGGAGAAAAATTTTCTGGATCTGTTTTACTTACCGATAAAGTAATGGATGCCTTAAGAGAAAATATAGAATTAGCTCCTTTACATAATCCACCTAATATTTTAGGAATAGAAGTCTGTAAAGAACTAATGCTTGGTACACCCCAGGTAGGAGTATTTGACACTGCTTTTCATCAAACTATTCCGGAATATGCTTATCTCTATGGTATCCCTTATAAATTTTATAAGAAGTATAAAATAAGAAGATATGGATTCCATGGAACCTCACATAAATACGTGGCTCAAAGAGCAGCAGATATTTTAAAAAAACCTATAGAAGAACTTAAAATAATTACCTGCCATCTGGGGAATGGCTCAAGCATTACTGCTGTAAAAAACGGAGTTTCCATAGATACCAGTTTGGGCTTTGGGACAGTTGCCGGTATAATTATGGGGACTCGTTGCGGAGATGTCGATCCGGCAGTTATTCCTTTTTTAATGGATAAAGAAAACCTAACTGTAAAAGATATTAATAAGATTCTCTATAAAGAAAGTGGATTTTTAGGCCTATCGGAAGGGATTTCAAGTGATAAACGAGATTTAAGAGAAAAAGCAAATCAGGGTGATGAAAGAGCTATAAGAACTATTTCTGTTTTTACTTATGGTATAAAAAAATATATCGGAGCTTACGCAGCAGCCATGGGGGGGCTTGATGTAATTATTTTTACAGCGGGGATTGGAGAAAATTCTCAAGAAACCAGAGCCGAGGCCTGCGAAGGATTAGAATTTTTAGGGGTAAAAATTGACCCCAAGAAAAATAAAGTACGTAGCAAGGAAGCTATTATAAGTAATGATGATTCAAGAGTAAAAATAATGGTAATTCCTACTAATGAAGAGTTAATGATTGCAAAAGATACAGTAGAAATTTCAGCAAGTATATAGTAGTAATTGAGTAAAATTTAGGAGGTAAAATGTACAAAATATTTAATAAAGAAAAATTACACGAAACTATCTATTCGATATGGATAGAGGCACCTGAAATAGCTTCCTCCGTCCAACCTGGCCAATTTATCATTTTAATGATTACTGAAAAAGGAGAACGGATCCCCTTAACGGTTGCTGATTTTAACCGGGAAAAGGGACTGATCCGCATCGTCTTTCAGATAGTAGGTAAGACCAGTGAGGAACTTTCCACCTTAGAAGAAGGAGATAAACTGTTTTCTTTTATCGGGCCTTTAGGTAAAAAGACTGAAATTGAAAATTACGGTAAAGTAATAACTGTTGGCGGAGGAACCGGGATTGCCTGTATCCATCCGATTGCCCGTGCTCTAAAAGAAGCCGGGAACGAAGTTATTTCCATTATTGGAGCCCGTAACAAAGAACTTGTTATCATGGAAGAGGAGATAAGAAAAGCCTCCTCAGAATTGATTGTTACTACCGATGATGGTAGTTATGGCCGAAAAGGCTTTGTCACTCAAGTTTTAAAAGAACTCTTAGACAAGGATAAATCAATCAAGAAGGTATGGACTATCGGACCACCCATCATGATGAAAGTGACCTGTGACACCACCAAACCTTATCCGGTAGAAACTATAGTCAGTTTAAACAGTATTATGGTAGACGGTACCGGAATGTGTGGTTCCTGTAGAGTTACCATCGGGGGAGAGACCAAATTTGTCTGTACCGATGGTCCGGAATTTGATGGCCAATTAGTAGACTGGGAAGAATTTTCCAATCGTCTTTCCCGTTATAAAGGCTCAGAAAAAAAATCCTGGGAGCTTTACGAACATACCTGTACCTGCGGAAGGAGGACCAATTAATGGCTGAAATGATACCTCCCAAAGAAAGGATGCAAAGAGAACAGATTTCTATGCCCCAGCAAGAGCCCAAAGAGAGAATTTGTAATTTTAAAGAAGTACCCTTGGGTTATTCCCAAAAACAGGCTATCTATGAAGCCCAAAGATGTCTGCAGTGTAAAAATCCTAAATGTATGAAAGGCTGTCCGGCAGAGATTAACATCCCCCAGTTTATCAAAAAGATAGTGGAAGAAGATTTTGCCGGAGCCTATTTAGAAATATTAAAGACCGATGCCCTTCCGGCCATAACCGGGAGAGTATGTCCTCAAGAAGAACAGTGCCAGAAATATTGTATCTTAGAAAAACAAAAAAAACCGATAGCTATCGGTCGATTAGAACGCTTTGTGGCTGATTGGGCCCGCGAAAATAACATTCACGGAAAGTTACCGAAGATTAGTAGGAAAGAACAGAAAGTAGCCATAGTGGGTTCTGGTCCTGCCGGACTTACCTGTGCCGCGGATTTAGCTAAATTAGGCTACCAGTTAACCCTTTTTGAAGCCTTACACCAACCCGGGGGAGTCTTGGTCTATGGTATTCCTGAATTCCGACTTCCTAAATCGATAGTAAAATATGAGGTAAAAGAAATTGAAAAATTAGGAGTGAAAGTAATAACTAATTTTGTAATAGGTGCCATTAAAAGCGTAGATGAACTGACCAGGGAATTTGATGCCATCTTCTTAGCCAACGGAGCAGGAGCACCCCGGTTTATGAATATCCCCGGAGAGAATTTAAACGATGTTTATTCTGCCAATGAATTTCTTACTCGTTCTAATTTAATGAAAGCTTATGCTTTCCCAGAATATGATACCCCCATTAAGATAGGCAAAAGGGCAGCTACTATCGGAGCAGGAAATGTAGCTATGGATTCCGCCCGTACAGCTTTAAGATTGGGAGCCGAAAAATCATATATCATCTATCGCAGATCCCGAAAAGAAGTTCCGGCTCGGGCAGAGGAAGTCCATCACGCTGAAGAAGAGGGAATTATCTTTAATTTTCTTACTCTCCCTGTTAAAGTATTAGGTGATGATAAAGGTAATGTTGTGGGAATGGAATGTCTAAAGATGGAATTAGGTGAACTGGATGATTCAGGTCGAAGAAGACCTATACCTATTCCCGGTTCTAATTTTACAATCGAGGTAGATATGGTTATAGATGCCATTGGAACCTCAGCTAATCCTATTGTAGCCCGCAGTGCTACCGGAGTCAAGATTAACCAGTGGGGTTATTTTATTGTAGATGACAAAACCAGCGCAACTACCAAAGAAGGAATCTTTGCCGGAGGAGATATTGTCAGAGGCTCGGCTACCGTAATCTCTGCCGTAGGAGATGGTAAGGTAGCAGCTCGAGCAATTGATAAATATCTTAATACAGGAGGCAGTTTAAGGAAAAAATAATAGTCAGAATAATTTCAAAATAGGGAGATTAGTAGCAAAGAAAAAAAGAGGATTTTTGGTATTAGTTAGTAAGAATTATATGTAAATAGAATTAAAAAATTCATTTAGGAGGATTTTGTAAAATGACTAAAGAAAGAAACCCGTTTAAAATTGTACAGGCTCAATTTGACCATAATGCAGAAGTTTTAGGACTTGATCCTGCTTTGAGAGAATTTATGAGAGAACCGGAGAGAGAATTAAAAGTTCGCATTCCGGTGGATATGGATGACGGAACAACTAAAACCTTTACCGGTTTCAGAGTTCAACATTCAAGTGCAAGGGGACCCGCAAAAGGTGGTATTAGATTTGCAGAAGAAGAGACTATAGATATGGTAAAAGGTTTAGCTGCCATGATGGCCTGGAAATGTGCAGTCGTAGATATTCCTTTAGGTGGATCAAAGGGAGGGATTATTGTTGATCCCAGAAAATTATCCGAGAGAGAAACAGAAAGACTTTGCCGTGGTTGGGTAAGAAAAGTTTACGATATAGTTGGTCCCGAAATGGATGTTCCTGCACCTGATGTTGCTACTAACTCTCAAGATATGCTCTGGATAATGGATGAATATGATACTCTTGCCAGATCTCGTAAGCCCGGGTTTGTTACCGGTAAATCTGTTGGAGTCGGAGGTTCTTTGGGTAGAACAGAAGCCACCGGTTACGGTGTTATTTATTGTGTTCGTGAATCATTCAAAAGATTAGGTTTAGATTTTAAAGGTGCTACTGCTTCTATTCAGGGGGCCGGTAATAATGCACAATATTGCTGTGACATGTTTACTAAATATGGAGGAAAGGTAGTAGCTATGTCTTGTTGGGACGCTAAAGACCAAAAAGCCTATACTTATAGCTGCGAAGACGGGATTGAACCTAAAGATTTGTTTGCACCCGGAACATTGGATAAATTTGGAACCGTTAACCTTAAAAAGGCAAAATCTTTTGGTTGGAAACAAGAAGATGCTGATGCCTGGTTGAAAAAACCAGTAACTGTACTTATTCCTGCTGCTATGGGAAATGCAGTTACCGAAGAGAACGTAAATGATATTAATTTTGATACAGTTAAAGTATATGCCGAGGCTGCTAATACACCAACTACTTTAGAAGCAGATGAAATAATTAAAGAAAAAGGTGTTTATCTTATTCCTGATTTCCTTTGCAATGCCGGGGGAGTAACTGTTTCTTATTTTGAAGAAGTTCAAAATAATATGAATTATTATTGGTCAAGAGAAGAAGTTTTAGAAAAACTCGACCGTATTATGACCAATGCTTTTAATGCAGTTGCGGATTTAGCAGAAGAGAGAAAATGTTATACTCGTGATGCTGCTTATCTTATTTCTCTTCAAAGAGTAGCAAGAGCAATAGAAGGTAGAGGCTGGGTAAAACCTAAAAAGTAAAGATAGTATCGAGTATATAGCAAAGATAATAGTAATCAAGAGACAGAAATTGTACTCTTTATTCCCTCTCCCCTTCGGGGGAGAGGGTTAGGATGAGGGGGAAAACAAACGCAATACGTACCACGCAATACGCGATACGAGATATTTTGGGAGAAGGTAATTAAAAGTGGAGATATTTGCTTTAATAGGAGAAAGTGGAACCGGTAAAAGTTATAAGGCCTTGTTGGTTGCTCATAAATATAATATAGAT
>Ga0307992_1002627_pt1 | contig 10168 bp, 9 predicted proteins | sample EllFjometagen133_FD_203162 | JGI IMG/M metagenome (GOLD analysis project Ga0307992, IMG submission 203162) | Marine microbial communities from Ellis Fjord, Antarctic Ocean - #133 | ecosystem: Environmental > Aquatic > Marine > Unclassified | place: Southern Ocean | collected 2014-10-08
TTTAACTTCTGGAACTCGAATTCCAATTGCTCCGTCATGTCCTCCACCTGTTATAGTGGTTTCAGGATTTGCAACTAAAAATCTGTTTAACCCTTCATATAATGAATAACCTGGTACTGAACGACAGGAGAATGATAATTTACCATCTTTGTCAGTTCCTACAAACGCAGGTTTCTGTTCAACATCAGAGATTCTATTAGCAACTAAACCAATAAGTCCTCCAATTGGATATTCATAATTTTCAGCATCAATTATCATAAACCCAATATTTTCCTCAGGGTGTGCGATATGTTCTTTAAAAATATCTCTAGTTTTTTCTCGTCTTTCACGATTGATTTGTCTATATCCATTGATATATTGCTTGTATACAATTGAATCAATAATATCTCCAACAATAGATTCAGTTTTACCAGTTACTCGGCCACTTGCATTAATTGTTGGACCAACATAATAACCAAATGTATCTTCAGTTATATACAAATCTTCATTTTTCAATAACCAACTTTCAACACCAAATCCAGCTAAGAACTTAAGAGTTCTACCAGACCAGATATTTTTAAGCTTGTAATAATTTACATTATCTAAAACATATTTTACTAATGAACGATTTTCACCGAACAAAGGCATAACGTCTGAGATAGTTGCAACTGCTGAAAATAAAGCAGCATCTTTAAGCGCATACTCATTTTCTTTTATTGAAAAATCGAGTAATGCATTTCCTAATTTTAAAGCTACAAAAGCTCCACAAATATGTTCCATTTTATCTGTTAAATGCGGATTAATAATTACATCTGCATTTGGAAGATTATTTAAATCAGGTATATGATGGTCTGTTATAATTATATCTAAACCTTTCGATTTTGAATATGTTACAACATCATTTGCAGTGATTCCATTATCAACTGTAATAATTACATCTGCGCCTAATTCAATTGCTCTATCAACATGCTTTTCTTTAATTCCATATCCATCAGTTAATCGGTTTGGAATAATGTAGTCACATTGCCCTACACCATATTGGTCTAAGATAATTTTCATTACAGTTGTTGCCATAATTCCATCAGCATCATAATCCCCAATAATACAATAATGAGAATTTTTGTGTTGCTGAATGTATTCTACGAATTTGTCTTGATTTCCAATTCCTGTGATTTCCGTATTTAAGAACTTAGTTAACCAGCTCTTTTTGAATAGGTCAGGAAAATCCTCGAATATTTCTTCAGCTGTATTAAACCCATTTTCTCTAAAGATAACGGATTCAACTAAGCCAAAACCTGGTATCAATTCGCTTTCGTTACTTAATTTTTTTTCTACATACTTTTTCATCTATATCTTCTCCTTCTATTTGTTCAACATTAGTAACACCCTTACATCATCACTGCGATTTTCTTCTTTTACCCATTTGTTTATTGTTGTATTTATCCTAGTAATATCTAGAACCTTGAAGTTCTCGATAAAAAACTGCTCTGATATTTTCTGAGTACGTTGTACTGTTTTCCAGAAACTGTGTATATTATATCCATATTCTTGATCTAGTTCTTTGTATATATCACATAGTTTAAATAATGTTTTTTCTTTTAGCATTTGTTTTTCCAATACTTTTATCATTAGATCATTTTTATTATGATCATACTTAGCTTGGTTTATCATTTTTTTAATATGTGTTGTATAAAAACTTTGCGGCAGAGTTGGGTATGTTTTTAGTACATAATCATAACCTTTTGTCTTTATATCTCTGCTTAAATGTTTTCTTTTTGATCTTTTCTTCTGAGCCATAATTTGCCTCCTTTTAACTAATTGTTTCGAATAATTTAAAAAAATAGAGAGGCCGAACCTCTCTATTTTAGATAGTTGTCCATTACTGTATTCAAGCGGTCTAGTTGAGCCGTATCAAGAATACTTTCTTCAATAAAACGTTCCGGATGTTTACAGAACTTAATAACATCTTTAATGTCTTTCTTAGGAAACTTAGTCCAGTCAAAGACCTTATGACCTAAAAGTTTACCAGTAATTGTTAATGATTCTAACCATTGGTAATATTGTGTTCTAGACACTTCGTGTGCATCTAATATTTCATAAACTTTCGCATCAGTATTCTTAACTTCTAAGATTATTTTTGCAGCAGTTTTAAAATACACTTTTCTAGTTGGGTGTGGGAATTTTTCTCTCGCCCAAATTTTTGCATATTGTACATCTTTTTCAGATCTAGCCCCAACAAAATCTCCCGTTTTATATTTACGACTAAATTTTTGATTCTTAACATCGAGCTGAGAATAGTTTTTCCAAGCTCTTAATGCAACATTTTTTGTTATATCTAATTTGTTGCCTACAGCAATAACTAATTCAGGTGTAATTTTTTTGGCTTTACTTGTTGCTAAAGTATAAACCAATTGTTCTCTCTTATTCATAATATCCTCCTTTTATTTTTGTGCAAATATTAAGTGGCCTTTCCAACCACTATTTTTAAGATCTGTTGCTTTAATTATATCTCTCATAAATTTTTCTTTTCCTGCTACTTCGCCAGTATTTGTATCAATAGTTTGATACCCTTCTCTTTTACCATTTGAATCAATTGGGTTTAATTCCCATTTGTAACGATTTGGTAAGTCAGTGTATTTAAGTTTTCCCATAATTTATTCCTCCTTATAATTTATCTTTACATTCAATATTATAATATATGTTTAAAAAGAAAGATAGACCGTTTGGTCTATCTTTTATTTATTATGCTGTAAACCATTCTTCTAATAATGCTCTAGGTCTGAAACCTACAACTTGGTTAATTGCTCCATCTTCATCAATTTTAATGATAGTTGGAACTGAAGAAACTCCGTAAGACATTGCTAAATTCTGTCCTTCGTCACTTTGGTCAATATAATATTCTGTAATATCTAATTCATTGTCTCGTTTAATTTGTGCTATTACTGGTGTCAACATTTTGCATGGTGGACACGTAGAACTCTTAAAAACTAGTATTTTACTCATCGATATATGTATTCCTTTCTATAGTCTATCTGATCCACAACTGCCAGTTCCACATTCAGGATCATCGTCACCTTCATCTTTATAGTACTCATCAAGTTCTAAATACTTAGTAAGAAGTTCATGATCTAAATCATCCATTCCATCAATTGCTTCTTCGTATTCTTCATTTGTCATAGTTTGATATGGTGCTTGTTCATATTTGTGATCTGTTAATGGTAAAAATGATACAGCTGTGAAATCAATCCAATTATCAAATAACCATGCTTCTACATCTTCCCATTCATGATTCTGAACAGTAACTGTAATAGATGTATTTTGATCAGTATAGAATTTTTGGAATCTTTTATATCGTTCTAATTGTTCAATTGCAGATACATCAAATTTAGTTCTTTTTGCTTCTGATTTAACAGGAAAATAAATTACAGCTGTTGTATCAGGTCTTGTAACATCATCTTCAATTCTCCAATTAAGCTTACTAATTACTTTAAACATAGGATTTGCTTTGTCCATTCTAATAGTTCTCCAGAATCTTGGACTATGGCTTGAATGAGTTGCTGCAGATGCTCCATTTGCAACTAAGCTTAGCGTTCCTGAAGGTTTAACTGCAGTTACATTTAATGAATGTTTCAATCCTAATTTATCTGCATAATCATCTGCTGCTTTACGAATAATCATGTATAACCATTGAAGAAGATTTTCTTCTTCTGCGATATCCATGTCAGTCGCTTCAAGCATATCCATCCAGGCTGTTGGTGAAACACCAAGTAGTCTGTCTTCTTTTTGCACTTTATCCCATTCTTCAAGTTCCATTGTATTCAATGTTACTCTGAATGCAGAACGAGTCAGTACTTTTAAGTCACTTTCTAGTAATTCAAGGTCAAGTTTCCCAGCCTTAACATAGGCAATCATATTGAATGTTACTAAATTACATAAACCGTATGATCTAAGTAATATTTCTCCACCGTATTGTTCAATTGAAAGTGTTAATTTCAATTCGGGAATTATCCCAGCTCATAATTTCTTATGAGACCAGACTATATCATAATCCATTTCTGGATCCCTTCCGCTTCCACTCACTTGAGTGTACTCTCTTTCGAGATAGTCGTTGAACGTTCCCCTAGGGGCTTCGCTGCTGATTGTCTACGCCACTATGCGTTTAGAGTTTCCAGCAATTCAAAAGGTTATTCGAAACACATTTCTGTGTTAAGCCGCTAATATTAACGGATTGAGTCCTCTTGCATGAGGATGTCGTTTCAGAACTTGAGATTCATTTGCGAATCCTGGTTCTCCTAATGATCTTATACTGCCAATCCATTCGTGAATTTCAGCTTTAGTTGGTTCATATCCATCTTCAATAATCATTGTATTATTTGATAACCAATAATGAGAAACTTTTGGATCACTAAAATCTGTGAACGTAGTTTTTGCAGTTTTCATTTCTTCATCATCTCTTGAGAATAACGAAATCATTGCACTTCTTCTTACTCCACCTACAACAATTGCTTCTGCAATAGAATTTGCAATATGCATAATATGAACTGGTCTAATTTTTCCATCAATCATTTTATTAGTTAAAATATTTCCATAAGAATCTCGATAATTATCTGTAATAACTTCATGAATCTTTTTGAATGCGGCCATAAATGGCTCTGGTCCGCTTGCGTAACCTCCAAAAGTTCGAAGTGGTTCTCCACTAGGTCGTATATTATTAAATACCATTCTTATATTCTTATATTCATGTTCAATTTCATGTGACATATACTGCAGAAACTTGTGAACTGCTGTAGCCCAACCGTCTCTTGAATCTCCAATAATAAGCGAGATAGTGTCTCCAAGCATAATAACCCGAGTCTTTTCTTTTCTCATTGTTTTTGGAACTGGCATATATGGCATGATTTGAAGTTTAATATCTTGTCTAAATTTCGGTAATTTGTCTGCAACATCCCAAGTATTCCTGTATCCAACACCTGCGCCAACAGATAATGCATACAACACATGATAGAACGCTTTCAAATCATCAGGCTCTACAAATGCACAATTAAATAAACTGAGGGGATACGAGTTTGCCGCGGAACTACCACCTGTAAATAATGCTCTACCGCTTAAGAATGATCTTAAGTTGAATTGCATATCAAATAAATCTTCTGCTTCTCGTTTAAGGAACTGCATAGTTTCTTCATCTCTAAGGCGTGTATCCATGTTAACATTATGATCTACTGAACGAAGTATTGTTTCTTTGAATGTTTCTCTTCGTCCTAATTCAATAACATCTCTACTATATGTTCTAAGGTAAGTAAATTTACTTACTTGATTCATATGTGCTGGGTAATTGTCATAATTAATTAAATAACTAGGTGCTAAATACTCTGAACTGTATACTACAGCTTCTAGTGATTCTCTTCGTTTTGCTCTTGCTTCTCTACGAATAACAAAGTGTCTCGCAACTTCAGGGTAAACCTTCATAAGTTGTTTCTCCACTCTATCTTGAATACTTTCAATGGTAATTCCATCATAAACAATTACTTTTTCAGCTAATTTATTTAATTTGGGTATTTCCTTTATTGCTTTTTCTTCTCCATGAGTTTCACGGAAAGCTTTATAAATCGCACTTTCAATTTTTTCAATATTGAATTCTTGCAATTTACCTGTTCTTTTTCTGATGAACATAGATTATCATCCTCTCGTACAATTCCACAAAAACGGATATAAATGATAATATGTTTATAATATGACATTTCATCTCTCTCTGAACATTAAATTAGTTTTTAGAAAAGAAATTTCACGTGTCATTACTAAAACATATCGTCTTTTTGTCTTTGGAAATTGGGTGATTCCTCACCGCAAATTGTGTCTTTAATCTATTGTTTATAGCTGCTTTAGTCTTTTAAATTATATACTTTTTTCTAAAAAATTAAGCAAAAAAAGAAGCGTTCTATGGCTTCTTTATTAAGTTTTATCTTTTATCTTTCTCTCCACCAACGAGCCATCTCAGGAAGTTTTCCTAAGTCTAATTCAATGTATAATGCCTCGTAACCTTTAGTATAAAGCTCGCAACTTTTTACTTTTGGGTTTTCATTAAAATCAATAAATTGGAAATATTCTTGGAGTGCTTGTAGCATTCTCGCTGAATATTCCTCAGGTAATTTAAGATAAAAATCAAACATTTCTTGTCTTTCATCAAGATCGTAATTGTCTTTAAACATCAAAGTCGCTTTACTATCATTAGCTTTTATTCTACCAACCTTTACAAAATTACTTGTAAAAGTAGCAGGAGCTGGTGCCACAAATATTTTTCCAAATTCATGTGGCGATAATATCGGATTTTTCTCTTCATACAAAGCAAGTTCAATTGATGTCTTAGCCCTATCTAAATCTAGGGGATTTTTCAAAGAGACTTCAACTACTCCATTTTTATCTTCATCCTCTACATACATATCATTGTCAATGCCTTTGACAATACTATCTCCAGTTTCAACATTATATGTATTTCCATACATAGGAACCATCATCTGGAATTCATCTTCTTCAGTTTGAATAAATGCAAGAATTACATCTTCTATTTCAGCATTAGTAGAAACTGCTTTAAACAAAAGATAGTCTTTAGTATTTTCTAAATATTCAAATGTATCAACATTTTTAAGTGCAGCTATTAAATTATATCCAATAGCTGTAGAAAATAATGATATATTATAAGGTCCTTCTCCATATATATTTTTGAATTTTTCATACAGCTCATCGCTCGGTATATGTTTAATATATCCAAATGAATCTTCTTGTGTAAGAATTTCATATTCATATGAATCAGATGGAACATCCATTACTTTTTCAACATTAGGTGCATCTATATCAGAATTTTCCTCGAAAGGATTTTTTGCTTTTTTCTCTGCTTTTTCTGCTCTCTTTACTAAATCAGCAATTTCTTGTTGACTTGCTCCAAACGCAGACATAAACTGAGCTAACAAGCCTGATGGATTACCTGGATTAAGGCTACCAGAAAATGGATTTGACGATTGTTGTTTAGGAACATGATTTCCTTCTAAAAATTTATCTAAAATCATTTTTAATCCCATAATGTCTAATTGATAACCATCACCATTTTGGTCACCGATATCATGCATATGAGGTTTAATTGCTTCTAGAAATGCAGGATCTGTTTTTGTAATCATCAATTGTGTGAATTCGTTCATTGCTGTGTCCAATTCATCTTTTGTTATTCCAAATGTTTCAGTAATATGATTAATACTATCATCTTTAGCTGAAGACATCAAGCCTGGTGAAGAAAGATCTTCTTCTCCTTCAATTTCAAGATCCATATTATCACTCATTCCACTAATTTCAGCAGAAAATTTATCTTTTTCATCATCGAAACTCATAAGTTTCCTCCTTTCAAAAATAAAATAGAGGGATTTATTCCCTCTATTCTTCTATTGCGTGTTCTACTATTTCATCAATTAAGCCATAAGCCAATGCATCTTCTGGAAACATCCAATTGTCTATAAGCGTATCTTTTTTAATTTTAGCAACAGTATTTCCTGTTGCTTTTGCAAGGAATTTAGATGCACGTTCATCTAATTTTTCACTGAAAGCTGCATATGCTTTTGTATTTGAAGCCGTTCCTTTAAATCCGTTAGAACCTTCATGAATCATAATAACACTATCAGTAAATGAGTAGCGTTTTGCACCAGCAGCTAAAATTAATGCTGCCATAGATGCTGCTATACCACGAGCAATTGTATATACAGGCGCCTCAATAAAGTTCATAGCGTTTATGATTGACATTCCATCAATAACACTTCCACCAGGGCTGTTAATGTACATTTGAATTGGTTTCTTTCTATCAGCTTCATTTAAATGAAATAATACTTGAATGATATAACTTGCTAATTCTGGTCCAACTCCACCTTCTAGATGAATAACTCGACTATCAATTTGTGCTTTTTGTATATCATATTTAGGTTGTGAATATGTTGTTCTATCTCCCATATGTTTTAATTCCTCCTTCTATTAATAAAAAAGAAGGTAGTATCTAAACTACCTTCCTTTAATGAGTTTTTATTCAGTTTCTTCAGTGCTAGGTAAAATAAGACTTAAGCTGTCAGGTCCTGCCATAACTTCTGGTAAGACTCCATCCCAAGTTCCTAAATAAGCAATGTACTCTACATAATCAAAGATTACATTTAGTTCATTTTGAGTGTGGTCAGTCATATCAATATCATATGCTGTTCCAATTACTTCATTTGCAGCATTTAGTACATCAGTTTCAATAATATCGAAACCTAATGTTCTAGCTACAGAGATTACTTTTGCAGATAATGCACTTGCTTCAGCTTGTGCTACTGCTAATAATGCATTTGCTTCACCATATGCTTTTTCTAAAGCTGAATCAGCTTGTAGTATTGTTGTTGCCAATACTTCTTCTGCTCTGATGATTGCAATTTCTTTTTCAGTTTGTGCTTTTAATCTGTCTTGTTCTGCAATCATTTTTGCTTCTACAGCATCTTCAAACGCAGCTTCAAACGCAAAGTTTGTTAAATAAACTCCAATTACCGTTACTGGAAGTGGAAGTTCACCTGCAAGAATTTGTGCTTTGATAAGTTCTTCAATTGATCCAGATAAAGTTGCACGTTGTGCAATAAGTTCTTCTGCATCATATCCTGTTAATGTTGATTTCGCACGTTCAACAACTAATGAGCTTAAACGATCTCTAACATTATCAATGTCTCCACCAAAATTTTCATAGATCATTTGTGCATCTAGTGCATTAATTTTCCATTGAATTGTTAAATTAGCTGCTACTTTTTGAGCATCACTAGAATAACTTGAAATTTCAGCATGTACAACATTGTCATATCGAATTTCTTGAATTTTCAATGAGTACTTGTTATATTTGTCTAATGGACTTTTAATTTTAAGCCCGGGTGTATATACAACTTCTTGGACTTTACCAAATCGTGTTACAACAGCAACTTCAGTTGCATCTAATGTTGTAAACATTCCAAATAATATAAATAATAATCCAAGTGGTGCTAATAATTGTAATTTACCTAATTTCCACCCAAATTTGGTTCTAGTTTCAAAATAATCTTCCATTTGGTTGGTGTCATAATTTTTCTTTTTTGATTTAACAGTAAAATTATGATCTCCAAATCCAAGGCCTACAAATAAACCTATTACTACGAGTATTGCTAAAATAATTAAAAACATAAAATAATTCCTCCTTTTTAATTCTATTATAAATCAACTATATCTTATTTAGCTATATTTATAATATATATTTCAAGCGTAGTGAGAAACAAAAGAGAGCCTAAGCTCTCTTATTTAGTTTCTACTAATTTTTTTTTATTCATTTTTTCTCGTGCTTTCTCAATCATGCAATCCATGACTTTTGAAATTTGTTTCTTAACTGCACGTCTTAATCCACGAGCACCATAACTTTCAATATCAGCAAGTTTGATTATCTCTTCGATATCTTTCTTTTTGAATTTGATTTTAGTTTCAGTTGTCATGTTTTTAGTGTAGTCTTCTTTATATCTTAAAATAAGTTCTTCAGCGATTTCATTAGTTAACCCTTGATAAACAATAATCTCATCAAGACGATTAATGAATTCTGGGCGGAAATGTTTCTCAACACTTTCTCTAATTTCCATCGTTCCAGTTCTATGTCTAACAACACCTTGACCTTTGGCTTTCGCAAAATCTTTTCCATAACCAAGGTTGGTCGTAAAGATGATTAATGCGTTTCTAAAGCTTACACGATTTCCGTGGTTGTCGTTCATTTCACCTGTATCTAAGATATTTAATAGTGTATCAAATACTTTCGGATGCATTTTCTCAACTTCGTCAAATAAAACGACGGCGCTTGGATATTGTTTGATCATTGAAACCAAACCTGTTTCATCATCGTGTCCTATGTATCCCGGACTAGATCCGGTTATCTTTGTTACATCCATTTCATTACTATATTCTCCACCGTTTAATTTAATAAAGTTCTTTTCAGAACCGAAGAATACTTTTGAAATAATTTTTGCTGTTTCTGTTTTTCCAACACCAGTTGGACCGGCCAGGATAATAGAACCTAGCGGATGTTCGTCATCAATAAGTCCTCTGTCGATATGTTTAAGTACTTTAACAACTTCACCTAATGCTGGGTCTTGCCCCAAAATGAAATCGAATAAAGCTTTCTCAG
>Ga0307992_1002629_pt1 | contig 10166 bp, 9 predicted proteins | sample EllFjometagen133_FD_203162 | JGI IMG/M metagenome (GOLD analysis project Ga0307992, IMG submission 203162) | Marine microbial communities from Ellis Fjord, Antarctic Ocean - #133 | ecosystem: Environmental > Aquatic > Marine > Unclassified | place: Southern Ocean | collected 2014-10-08
CATGTGCCATTTTTTGGGAGTTATGAAATTGGATGGTGGTATATACCATTTTTTATATTTATTATAATCGGCACAGCTTTTTCTGTGAATGAGATAGACGGACTAGATGGGCTTTCAGGTGGAACATTACTTATGTCATTTGGTGCCTATGGAATTATTTCTTTTGCGCTTGGTCGTTATGATCTGGCGACTTTCTGTGGTGTAATAGTTGGTGCATTGCTCGCTTTTTTATGGTTCAATATTATACCTGCTAGGTTTATAATGGGCGACACTGGATCGATGTCGCTGGGGGTCACGCTCGGTATCATAGCTTTGCTTACTAATTACGCCCTACTTCTACCTATTATTGGATTTATGTTTGTTTTGGAGTCATTGTCTGTGATAATACAATTATCTTCAAAGAGACTTAGAAATGGTAAGAAAGTATTTCTATCAGCCCCGATTCATCATCACTTTGAAGCTAAGGGTTGGCCTGAACCAAAAGTAGTTATGAGATTTTGGATTATATCTATTATAACAGCTGCTATTGGCTTGGTTATGTTTTTATTAGATAAAACTATTTAATACCTCACCCCAGCCCTCTCCTTGTAAAGGAGAGGGGATTATAAGTATGGCGAATTTAAAACAAATAATAAATAACTTCATAAAACCACGAACTAATGAGCATGAGCCTGATAAAAGTATTTTAATTACGGTTGGTATTATTTTAGTTTTTGGTCTTATTATGTTATCGAGCGCTTCAGCAGTTACGGCCTATGCCAAGTTTGGAGATAGTTATTACTATTTCAAACATCAATTGGTTGGTCTTGGTTTGGGATTAATTGGTTTTTATTTTTTTTCTCGGGTTGATTATCACAAATGGAAAAAATTTGCTTTTGCTTTTTTAATTTTTTCTATTGTTTTGCTTCTTTTAGTTTTTATTCCTGGTCTTTCGGCTCACTATGGCAAGGCAAGAAGTTGGATAAATGTGTTTGGTTTTTCTCTTCAGCCTTCAGAGTTTGTAAAGATATCATTTCTTCTATATTTAGCAGCCTGGCTTGAATCTAGAGGGAAAAAGTTAACTGATTTTCATCAAGGAAGTGGTCCTTTTGTTTTTGTTTTAGGGACTATTGCGTTTTTGATGTTACTTCAACCAGATATAGGCACATTATTTATTATTGCCACTACATCTTTGATAGTGTATTTTGTGGGTGGAGGAAGGGTGAGCCATATTGTGATAATGATTCTAATTGGCTCTATTGCTTTTATGCTCATGCTTTATATGAAGCCATATCAAATGAATAGATTTAAGTGCATGGCAGACCCGTCATTTAGTTCTAACGATATCTGCTATCAAGTAAATCAATCGCTAATCGCAGTGGGTTCTGGTGGGTTTTTGGGTAGAGGACTGGGAGAATCAAAGCAAAAGTTTCTTTATTTACCAGAAGTAAGTGGTGATTCTATATTTGCGATCATAGCTGAAGAAGTTGGATTGGTATTTAGTAGTATTTTAATATTATTATTTTCATTTTTGTTTTATCGAGGAGTAATGGTGGCTAAGCATGCCCCAGATGGATTTGGGAGGATATTGGCTATCGGTATTGTAAGTTGGATATTTGTACAAGCTATGCTTAATATTGGTGGGATGATAAGTTTATTGCCTATGACGGGAGTTCCGCTTCCTTTGATTAGTTATGGTGGATCGGCCATTTTTTCTACTTTGGTGGCCATTGGGATACTTGTGAATATTAGTAAGCAGACGAGGTTTAACAATTAACTTTTGACAGTTAACAATTGACATTATTTTTACAAAAAACCCAGTATTTTTACAAACCGGGCTTTTTTATTTTAATATTTTATACTTAATTATTTTTTAGAAATCATATGTTTCTAAAATTTTGTAAAAATGTTCTAGGTTTCTGTATTCGATAATATCATGAGCGTTTTTGCGAAAATTTGTAAAGCCAAGATTTTTTTGTATAGCTACAACTATTTTTTTATCATGTTTAATGGCTTGATCAAGTTCTGTCTCCATTCCTTCACTGTAATCGTTTGATTTAATAAAAAATAAAATTATTTCGCAATCTTTTAGATTTTGAATATAGTATTCATATCTTTGATCCCTGGAAAATTTTTGCTTTTTAAAATAATCTTCTTTATAAAATGAGCAAAAAAAATCATATCTTCTTGATTTAAGTGTTTTAGTAATATTACCTAGTACTACTTCTAGAGCTTTCATATCTTCACCTGTAAAACGATATGATATAAATATTTTCATAGTATTAAAAGTTTTTTATTATTTCATTTAACGTTTACCGATGAAGTGAAGTTCGCTTTTTTTTGATAAAATTCTCGAGGGACGAGCTATCGAAAAAGAGAAAGAGAATTTGGGAAAATTGCGGGTTGAGCAATTTTCCGCTTATCGTGTTGTTGTACGACCCGAGCGCTAGCGAGAGCGCAGCGTGGTTTAAGTATTCTAAAATTTAGTTATATTATTATTCGCTATGCGAATAATGAAGGGGTAAATAATTTATTTAAAATTTAATTTTCTTTTTTATAAATTCAATATCTTTTTTTATTTCTGTTTTAAAAACTTCAAAACTTTGTTTTAAATTATTAAAATTCGTTTGCTCATTTGAATTATTGGTTTCTAGGGTTTTAATATTATCTTTCATGTTTGTAATGTTTGTGTTTACGGTTTTTATTTCAAAAGTTTGCATTTTAATATCAAAAGTTATATTCCAGGCCCATCCAACAGCTGCAATAAAAAGGCCAGCGAGAACGGCAGTTACTAAATTATCCATAAACCAGTCTTTTAGCTTTAAAAATTTTGAAGTTTTTTGTATTTTTGCAGGCTTAATTTCTTCATCCTCAAAAGAAGATGAATCCGTTTTGTATAATTTCTGTGCATCTTCAACAGTTTTTTCAAGTCCGCGTTTTTCTTTCAAAAATTTTTTATATATTTCAACTTCGTCCGGACTCTTACCTGCGTGTGAAGATCTACCTAGATTCATTTTTGTCATAACATTGTATTAACCATTTGTAATAATGTTGCTCAAGAAATGATTTTGCATTGTCTAAAATTTTATCAGTAGAACATTCTCTTAAATCCTCTACAATTGGTTCGAAATAATATTGATAGTCAAGACTGGCAAAAAGAGAACTTTCTACTTCCTCAAAAGTGTAGTTTGTATTACGATAATCTTTTACATTTTTCCTGAGTATTCCATCTGTACTTACGCTTTTTTTAGAAAACGAAAGAATAATATTTTCAACATCTTCAATCTGATGGTTGGTTAATGTTTTTATTGCATTAACAAAATTTTGACCTTTTTCAATTTCGTGATTAAAAACAATACCAAATCTTTTAATATATTTGATGTTATATTTTTTAAATAAATGATCGCTTAGATATTTAAATACTTCGTTTTTAATCCAATTATATTTTTCATCAAAATTTTTGTTCACGACAATGCCAAAAATAATATCGTCTGTATTAATCCTAAGATATTCTCCTGTTTCTGGATTGTGTAAAATTCTTTCAAAAGTTCTCACTGAAATCTTCGGGAAATATTTTTTTCCAAAGGGAGATTTTTCATTATATAGAATGTCATCGATAACCTCACCTGCAACATCAGGAATTCTAAAAGATTTTGAGAATTTAATCCCAAAAACTATTCCATTGATTTTTTCTTTTAAATTCATATTTTTAATAAATTATTTACCCCTTTAATTCGCCAAAGGTGAATTAATATAATTAAATTTTAGAATATTTCGTATAACAAGTGATATCCGAACTTATTGTTTTTTTATTATGCAAATGCAAACATTTGTTGTTGAACAGGGATTTTTTCTTCAATTTCTTCCTCAACCTCACCGTTTAACATTTTTATAAGAGTATCACCAATATGATACCCAAGATTTACAGGTACAGCATTGCCTATTTGTTTATATTGTTGTGAAATAGAGCCTGCGAATTTCCAACTATCTGGAAATGTTTGGATTCTTGCATATTCACGCACGGTCAGTGGACGAGTTTCTTTTGGGTGACATCGTTCAGTTTGTTTTTGAGCTGGACTGCAGGTTAAGGTGAGAGATGGTTCATCCCAAGAAAGTCGCCTGGCCATACCAGTTTTTCCTCCACCCATATAATAACTTGCACCCATGTATTCTTTTTGTAAATCCACTGGTAATTCTCTCCAGTATCCTCCTGGTGGAATAAGTTCTAAAATCTTTTTTTTCTTTTCAGGGTATTTTTGTCCTTCTGACTCCGGACATTTGTGAAGTGCTTCACGAAGGGGGATAATGTAGTTTTTCTCTTTAGGAAATGCTATAGGGATATCCAAGTTATTTCGCACACCGATAATTATTAAACGCTCTCGTTTCTGTGATACATCTAAATATTGTGATCGAAGCACTTTGTATTTCACTTTATAGCCAAGTTCCTCTAAAATAGAAACCATTGTTTTGAGCGTCCTCCCTTCATCGTGGTTGAGTAAACCTTTAACATTTTCTCCGATTGCAATTTTAGGCCTAACTTCTTTCACACATCTGGCAAATTCAAAAAATAAAGTTCCTCGTATGTCTTCAAAGCCCATTTTTTTTCCAGCATAGGAAAAAGTTTGACAGGGGAACCCACCTTGGACAATATCTGCTTGGCCTTTTTTAAATTTTAAATTTCGGATATCATCTTCAACAATATTCCAATCTGGCCTGTTTGTTCGTAAGGTCTCACAGGCGTGTTTGTCATATTCGTTTAACAAGACGTGCTCAATGCCTGCATTTTCCATACCGATGGCGGTTCCACCAGCACCAGCAAATAATTCTATTACAGTGTATGGCGATTTTTTTTTATTTTTCAAAATTTTGAATTTTTTTGTTTTGCTACCAGATTTATTTTGGATTCTTTTAATTTCATCTAATAAAAAAATTCTTGCATTTATATCATTTCGAAATGATTTAATTAAACCTGATTTATCCCAGCGTCTAATTGTATCAATAGAAATATTTAGTAGGGTAGCTGCTTGACCAGCAGTGAAATATTTTTGTTTGTTTTTCATAAAAAAAATGATAGAATTATTATCTATCATAATTATAGCAGATAACCAATGCCTACGTAAAGGTTATTCTGTGGAAAAGGCTCTTTCAAATAATTCAAGGTGTTTTTTAAAATCCTGTTTGTTTATTTTATATTTGTGTTGTTTGGAAATGACTATAGGTAATACTTTAAATAATTCTGCGAGTGCATTTTTTCGTCTAGTTGCCATTTTATAAAAACTTACTCCATCAATTAATCTAATTTTTTGATTAATTGGACGTTTTTTCTTTTTTTCAGAAGGTGTAAATGGTTTGTTAAATTGTTTTTGTCCTTTTGGTATTATTGCGACATAGTATCCTGTGTAATTGGGCTTACTTTTCACAATAGTTTTCATATCATCATACACTTTTACTTGGTGGTTACCTTTTGTGGTATTGTGTTTGTTTTTAATTTCAGCAATAATTTTTTTTCTTTTGTTTTCAACATCTAATCCTTTACCAGTGCCTAAATTAGTCCACCCATGTATTGATCCAAGGATATCTTGATGAAAATTTCCAATTGCATTTTGAAATGTTTTTTGTACTTGTCTACTTTTTTCTAATTCTGTCCATTCATCGAATGACATTTCTAATGTAGTAGCATGAAAAAGAGCAGAAAATGGATCTATTACATTGCTATAAAATTTTTCTTCTACCTCATCGGTAGCTTTCTCCAAGGTGTTTACTACTTTTTTAACAGCAGTAATCAGATTTTTGTCAGATATAAATTTTAGATATGGCATAAAATAAGTATTTATATTTTATTAATGTAATGGTATTATATGATTTTATGATATAATAATATTAGTAATAAGGCAATAACTGGTATAATGAAAGACAAAACTAAAAAAATATTATTAACTGGAGGTGGGACAGGTGGATCTGTGTCACCGCTTTTGGCAATTTATGACGCTTTAAAGGGGGATGGGTATAAATTTCTCTGGATTGGAACTAGGGATGGTATTGAGAAAGAAATGGTGGTTAAAGAGGGGATTAAATATATGTCTGTGCCTAATGGCAAACTAAGACGATATTTATCTTGGCGAAACCTAGTTGATCCAATTTTTGTTATAGCTGGATTTTTTAAAGCCTCTTTTCTTGTATTGAAGCATAGACCCAGTATTGTGATAAGTGCTGGTAGTTTTGTGAGTGTACCTGTAGTTTGGGCGGCTTGGTTTTTTGGTGTGCCAGTTTTGATTCATCAGCAAGATGCGAGACCGGGACTAGCTAACAGGCTAATGTCACCATTCGCTGATGTTGTGACTGTGACTTTTGAGAAGTCATTTCAGGATTATGGTGATAGGGCCATTTGGGTGGGAAATTTTGTCAGGAATTTAGTTACAGGCAATGAATCTTCAACTAAAAATAAATTTGATTTTAAAAGTGTTTTACCAGTAGTCTTGGTTGTTGGTGGGGGAACAGGAGCAATGGCTATAAATAAATTAGTTGAAGAAAGCCTAGAGGAGTTAACTAGATTTTGTCAGATTATCCATGTTACAGGAAAAGGAAAATTTATAAATCAAAAAACTTTATCATCTAATTATAAACAATTTGAATTTTTACAAAGAGATGAAATGTCAGAAGCTTTGCGAGTTGCAGACGTGATAGTGACTAGAGCGGGACTAGGATCATTGACCGAGATTTCACACCTAAAAAAGCCATCAATTATTATTCCAATGCCTGACTCGCATCAGGAGGAAAATGCTCAAGTTTTTCGAGATAATAATGCTGCATTTGTGTTGAATCAAAAAGACCTTTCAAAAGAACTATTTATTGAAAAGATAAGGGAGTTATTGAATGATAAAGAATTGCAAAAATTGTTTAGTGAGAATGTTTCGAAGGTTATTAAGAGGGGTGCTAATGAGAGGGTGGTGAAGATTATTAATAATATGATTAGTAAATAAAAAAAAACAATCCCAAATAATCGGGATTGTTTTTTTTATTTTTTTCTAACAGTAATATCCTCTGGTAAAAAATTAGTTTTTTGCCATCTTTTAATATGATCTTTTGTAGCAAATTTTGGTTTTTTTGTTTTTGGAGTAGAGAGTTTTACTAAAAATCGTTGTTTAATATAATTTTTTATTTTTTTTGTTCCTAGGTTAGAGATTTTACTAGCTTCATCACAAACTAAATCAAAATATTTTTCAGAAAAAGAGCCGAATAATCTAGTATAAGAATTTAATTTTTGGGCTCTTTTGTAGATAGAGTGTTGGACAAGTCCAGTTTCATTATTATTGTTAGTTAAAACAATTTGAATCTCAAAATTTCTATTAACAAGCATTCGCCCTTCTTCACCATTTTCAGGAACTCTAATTTCGCCTTCTAATTTTAACGTTTGAAAATTTTTATGAGAAGAGGGATTATTTTCTTCAAGTATTTTAGTTTTATCATTATCTAGCTCAATTTTTAAATTCTCCATATCGTCTTCAGAGAGTAAGTTACCTATATTTGAAAGAAATAATTTATTTATATCAAAATTAGATTGTAGATTTTTGGATAAAAAAGTTATTAATTTTTTAGCATCATCTTTTGTTTTAACTTCAAACTTTAACCCTATACCATCCTTGATTACTTCTTTAGCAGTAAGTTCTGGTTTTTTTAATATTTTATTAATTGTACTATCCTTACCCTTTCCTCTGTATGTGTACGAGGCGTTTACCCATTCATCTTTATCGGTTAAGACACCTATCTCGGACCAGTCTTTATCATTTTTTGTTGTTACTTCATGAAAATGAGAAACTCCATCTTTATCCTTTTCGAATAATTTACTATCCACATATTCGCTTTCATTTTTTAATCCCTCGAAATTTCCCTTTCTATATTCCCATTCAGCGAGCGTTGCTAACGTAAGAGAGCAAGCGATAGGTGAGAATGTCATAGCCTCTCCTTTATTCAATGTTTTAGTTTTTCTTAAAAAATTTAATAATTCTTTTTGGTTTTTGAAGCCGTTAATTTTTTGAATTTCCTTTGGGAAGCCTTGAAGTAAATAATTGTTTAAAAAAGATTTAGCATCTTGAAAGCATTCTGATATTTTTTCCATATTATCATTCATTTCTTCTGGTTTTATTTCTAGTGCAGATGCAATTGAATGATTAACCTCATCATTAGTAAGTTCTTTAGGGATGGAAAACAAATCATTTGGAGTTATGTTTTCTCCTTCTCTAGATATTCCGCCCATTTCTAGAATCTTAATAAATAGCTGTTTATTAATCCTTGGGTCCTGTTCGCTGAAATTTTTTATTGGTTCTATTCTTTGATGAGGCAGTATATTTGATTTTTCTATGCTCATAATTGTTTTATTTAATTGACATTGTGTATATATTAAGCAATAATTTTAATATAATTATTATATCATTTAAATAATATTTGTAAAAATAATATACATGGACTTATCCAAGATAAAAAAGATATATATGATTGGGATTAAGGGGGTTGGCATGACTATGCTGGCTCAGTTTTTGGTTGGTAAGGGTTATGAGGTGAGTGGGTCTGATATTGATGAGAAGTTTATGACAGATCAAGTTCTAGAAAAAGCTGGAATTAAAGTTATCGAGAATTTTGATGAAAATAATATTCCAAAAGATACTGATTTGATAATCTATTCTACTGCGTATAATGAAAAAACTAATGTGGAAGTGAATGTCGCTTTGAATAGTAAAGTGAAAACTGTAAAATTTGCTGAGGCTTTGGGTGAGATTTTTAATCAGTATTATGGGATAGCAGTGGTTGGTACTCATGGGAAAACCACCACTACGGCTTGGCTTGGTTATGTCTTAGAGCAGGCAGGTAAAACTCCCTCTGTGATGGTGGGAGCTAGAGTACCGCAGTTTGATGGCGCTAGTATTGTTGGTAAGTCTGACTACTTAGTGATAGAGGCTGATGAATATCAAAATAAGCTTCAGTATTTTAATCCAAATGTAGTACTTCTTAATAATATCGAATATGATCATCCTGATTTTTTCTCTACCAAGGATGATTATGTGGATACGTTTATTGATTTTATAAAAAGGATTCCAAAAGATGGTATATTGGTGGCTAATTTTGATGATCCTGAAATAAGGAAAATAGCTCAAGTTAATTGTCGAGGTAGGGTAGCGACTTATGCTATTCAAGAAGCGGCTGATTACGTGGCTTATGATATAAAGTTCGAAAATGGAAAGCAATATTTTAAGGTGAAATTAGGCGTTGACGACGAAGGCGAAGAAGGTGGTTTACTAGGTGATTTTAGTATTGAGATGCCAGGTCGGCATAATATCTACAATGCTCTAGCCGTGATTGCTGCTTGTATTGAGATGGATATTGATTTGGTGAGTATTCGAACACATCTAGAGGGCTTTACTGGAACAGCTAGACGAATGGAGGTAATGGGAAAGTATATGGGGGCTACTATTATTGATGATTATGCTCATCATCCTACAGAGGTAAAAGCTACATTTGATGCCATCAAACAAAAATATCCTGATAATAAGATCAAGGCAGTATTTCATCCCCATACCTTTACTCGTACCAAGGCTTTGCTAGATGACTTTGCTAAGAGCTTTGATCTAGCAGATGAAGTGATAGTGCTTGATATATATGGATCTGCTCGGGAAGAGCAAGGAGGTGTTCATAGTTCAGATTTGGTTAAGAAAATTAAAGAACAGGATGAAGGAAAAAAGGTAGAGAATATTTCGACATTGAAAGAAGTTGAGGATTATTTAAGAGATAATATTGAGAGGGGTGATGTGGTTTTACTTTTAGGGGCTGGGGATGTGTTTCGTATTGGAGAGAATTTAGTAAAAAATTAATATTATAAAAAAATTTAAAATAAATAAGCCCGGATGTGAAGTCCGATTAAATTATCATAGTAATAGATTTATGTCAAAGCCGATTAAGACGTCCGATGTCTATATAGACATCGGACGTCTTTTGGTTGTGTAACGTACGTACGGTCGTACGTACGTCACTTCTTTGTCATTGCGAGGAGCGGAGCGACGCGGCAATCTGTTTTTAATGTTCGTGGAGCTAGATTGCTTCGCTGTCGCTCGCAATGACAGGGGAATGTAACATTTTCTCTTATATTACGTATAATAATGTATAGATTAATAAAATCTTATTTTTATTTATGAAGA
>Ga0307992_1002631_pt1 | contig 10159 bp, 10 predicted proteins | sample EllFjometagen133_FD_203162 | JGI IMG/M metagenome (GOLD analysis project Ga0307992, IMG submission 203162) | Marine microbial communities from Ellis Fjord, Antarctic Ocean - #133 | ecosystem: Environmental > Aquatic > Marine > Unclassified | place: Southern Ocean | collected 2014-10-08
GCGTCAGAAAACGGAACTTCAGCTTCAGCTAATGCTGTTTCTATATCATATAGAAGAAGCTTCCTAACATCTGAATTATTTTGAATTTGATTTTTTATTTCATAAATTGTTTTTTGAATTAAGTCTAGTTTACTCATTATAACACCACCGTATAAGTAATTGGTACAACAATTACCGTAGTATCTATTGTTTTCTTAATTGATATTATGACTTGTTCTATACCGAAAGGAACTCTGAATTTAATTTCAGTTAAACTTCTCGATAATACTTCAACTTTAGGAGTTGCAGTAAAATAACCTAACTCAGTAGTAAAAGTATACTCCGTCATTGGTCTAAGATCAAGTGTATCATCTTGCGCTGTATCTTGCACTAAAGGTGTTTCCTCTATTACATAGTTTGGCACCTCTTCTACAACCTCGTTTTCGTCCTTAGCAATGAAATCTCGTTCTAAGTAAAGATACATAATACCTTTGTTTGTTATATTGTCATATTCTTGAATCTTGAAAGGTTTGCCTTCTATAGTAAATCTGTCTCCAATTGTAAGTATACCCGTAGGCACGATAAGCAATGGAGTTTCATCGGGTAAAATTGCTTGGCTTCCTATAAATTCATTCTCATTAACACTTCTAACGCTACTAGTAAAATAACCTATGTAAGTAATATCATCATGTTCGAAAGTTACATTACATTCTGCAGCTTTTTGTTTCTTATAGTCGATATCACTATCTGTCAATTTAACATCTTCATAAACTAAATAGTTTCCACTATCGTAAGCGAAATAGTCTCCTTTAAGTAAATCATCTTCTATATAAGTAAATATATATGTGTCATCAGGCCCCTCTTTGTAATTAAATACAATCGCAGCCTTGATATCTTCATCTAATCTTGTGTGAGTAATATCTTGCGACAACTTCCCAGTATTGATAAAAGCGGCTGATCTCTTGTCATAACACTCTTTTTTCACTCCTTGAACAGAGCGAAAGTTATCGTAAAGATTACTCGTCATTTACTTCCCCAATACCGGATTCTCCGGCAATGGTAACCCTGTTGTATTTGTACTCAGCTATATCAGCCATTGCTTTGAACGTAACCAACATTTTTATGAGTTTATCAATCGTATTCCCAGGTGAATGTAAACGAATTTCCTTATCGTAATAAGCATTCGCAAACAAACGTTCCTGAGAGATTTGGAACTCTATCCAATACTGTTTCATTCTTGCTAATATTACATTGTACTCCCTCTGAGCAACATCAGTATCATCTCAGTAGTATCCTTTCATAACACCTGTTGCAGTATTCTGATCGGTATCTAATGTATAGTCTAACGTATATTGAGGGAACATGAAATCTGCCACCGCTCTAATTGTCAAATTCTCTAACTCACTTTGTATTTGGTAAGTTGTCATATCTGACAGAGTGCAGCTATCTATGCTGTCCAGGAACTGTGGAAATAAACTATCTTCTCAGTAGTTACTCAACGTCCGTTAAGTCAATAGTTTTCAAAGAAATTTGAAGCATTTTTTCTATTAGCGTTATTACTTCCATATTAAGACTACCATATAGCCCTTGAGCCATAATAATTAAATCTATTTTAGTTTGTTTTTGAAGTAACGGCAAAATTCTTTTCAACTCTTGCATGTCACCTTTTCTTAACGCTCTCTTCATATCTTTTGAACTAATTTTTGGTTCTTTTATAGAATCTGGAACATAATGCCCCATATCCTCAGCCATTTCAATGTATTCGTTTATTTCTTTAAAGGTAAAATAACCTTTTTCCATTTGTTGTAATGCACCATCTGATACCATAGCACCGATAGCCCATTTAACTGGAATTTGTTTTTCATCTTGGTCAAATCTAAACAAAATCATTCTTGCAGGAGTCGAAAAATCTTCTGATTCTAACACTACTGCTAAATTTCCTACATAATTTTTAACCATAGTGAATCTTTTAAGTTTCGCTACAGGTTTAGCTGTTTTAATTCCTTGTTGCTCTAATGTTTTTTTGTCCATTTTAAATCTCCTTTTTTAAGAACGGGCTAGAGCTGTGTCCAGCCCATAATTATTTTTCTTATAATGAAGAATCGTCGTAGATTCCAATATTGTTGAATAATAAGATACCTACACCTAACATTTTGTGTGCATTCCATTCTTCTGAACCAGTAGGATGAACATCATCAATGATAGTTAAGTCTCCTTTTAAAGCAACTTTAACTGGTTTAGTTCCTGTAGGAAGAATGAATAATTGCGTTTCATCTAACATCCAAGTAGCGTTAGTTACTTCATTTAAAATATAGTTTGGTAATTTAATTACAGGTACTGATTTATATTTTCCAATGAAACCATTTTCTTTCATTTCGTCTAAATCACTAACTGGTACATTAGGGTTATGAGTCGAAACTGCATAAGTAATGTTGTTAATCTTAGTAACTAAATTGTGGAATCCCATAATAACAGGAGTTCCGTATGCTGCGATAACTCTAATAATTGGGTCAATACTTGCAGGAACGAATCCTGCAGCACTTGCTTTATTAGCACTTGGTACGCCAGTAACGTATGCAGCTTGTAATGCTTCAATAACTAATACATACATTCTTTCAACGAAACCGTCTAAGATGTTATTCATTAATTCTTGTAAGCTATATTTTCCTAGTAAAATTTCTTCTAAAGTAATATATACTCCTACAGTTTCAGTCCAAACAGGTAAACTCATTTGTTTGTCATCTAATCTTGCAGCTTGGTAAAGTCCACCACGTTGACCTTTCTTAATAGTTAAGAACGCACGTCTTTTTCCTAATGCTTTAATATCGAATACTACTTCAGCATCTCTTGCATAAGATTTAACTTCTGCAAACATTTCAACTCTTTCTTGTAATTTTTGAGGTAATAAAACATCTATTACTTCTTCAATTAAAGCCATAATATGAACTTTATTGCGTCTAATTTCTCTTGGAGATAAACTAGTAAGTCCGTAAAATTCGATTAATGCTTTTCTTGTTGCTTCTTTTTTATCCGCTACTTCTGCGAAGTTGGTAACGTCAACTGTAAAATTAGATTTAATTAATGCTTTTAATTCTATATTTGTCATCTATCTCACCTCTACACTACAGTTGCTAGAATTCCAAGATAAGTAAATACTCCTGCTGTAGTTCCATCAGGTAAAGTACTCTCATCACATGCAAATAATGTATCTGCATCTCTAGACGTTTGTAATGTTAATTTTGCTGTTCCGGCATCTACTTTCGCATAAATCATAGTAGCTCCCATAGTTCCTGCATAGTTATTAGTAGTAAAAGTATCTCCTACATATAATCCTATTAATCTTGGATAAATTTCTCCGTCTGCATCTTCTTCAACTGCAAAATATTTAAGTCCTGAAAATAAAGTATTTAATTCTTCAGTAAAATGTAAGAACGGTTGTGTATGTACAGTTTCAACAAATGCTGATACTGTTAATGTGCGGTCTAATCCTAAAATTAATCCATTTTCTAGGAATTCTACTCCGCTTGTTGTTGTGATAACGCTTGCATCATCTAATAAATATTGTGCAAGAACGTGACCAGCAACTAAACCTGTTGAACGATTAATTTCAACAACTTTAAACGTTGGTAAGTAATTTAATATACCCATTTATGTCACCTCTTATTTTATTTATTTATATTGCGCTACTAATCTTTTAACCATTTCCTTTTCAGTTTCTGGTTCTCCATTAGTTTCGCGTCTATAAAGTAGTGCTGTATTTGTGTTCCCTTCACGAGTCATTTTCATCATTCTCGTAAATTCTTTTGAAAGTTTAGTATCTAATTCTTCCAATGTGTTTGAATCTAATTCACCTATTAAAGCTAGAATAAATTCTTTTGGTAAGTCTTCTTTAAAAGACTGGATTAAGGCTTCTTTGTCGCTTCTACGATAGGTTTCAAGTTCTTGTCTTTCACTATCAGTAAGTGCGATTGCGTTAAGTTTTTCTTCTTTAGCTTCTTCTGTTTCTTCGACTTCTGGTTCTTCGTGTTGTTCAAAAGCATCATCCTCTTGTGTTGTACCCTTAGTTTCTACTACTAACTCTTCTTGTACTACTTCTTCTACTACTTTGAACGTACTGTTAATTTCTTCTTCAGTTAAGAATCTTGGTTTTACTACTACTTTTTCTCCAAAAGTAATATTCCCTTCTTCTTGAGTGAAGCTTACTCTGTAATAAGTCAATTCTGCAGAATAGTCCATGTAAACAAGAATGCCTTCAGATGTAGATAATTGAATTATATAACAATAGTCTCCGAATTCTTGATTAACTGCTTTATTTATTTCCATTTCAGTTTCTTGATTAGTAACTTTCATGAAAGTATCAGCTAATTTTTCATTTTTAGTCATTTCAATAATAGCTGGCTCTATAACTTCTTCAGTTATTGGTTTAGTTATTACTGGCTCAACTTCTTCTGTGAATTCAGCGTTATCTACAATTGGTAAATCTTTTTTATCAGCTACAACTGGTTCTACTTCTTCAATTGTATCTTTTGTATTTACACTCATTTCTTCACCTCGTTGATTTTCACGGTAAAACTTTTCCATTTGTTCTCTAAAACTCTCAAACGATTTCATAAGCTCTGATTTTTCAGAAAAGAATCCTGAACCTTCAAAAGCTGGTTTTTCATCATCGCCTAGAACGCTAAGTCCTAGTAATGAACCTTCAGTAAATTCAACGCTTTTAATTTTTCCTTTTGCGTCTTTATGAATTGTGTATTTAGTATCGATTGGGTTTAATTCTAACGAATGTGATTTACCGACAATTTTTTCTGCGATTTCTCCTGTTCTGTCTCCTCTTCCTGTATAAAGAATTACGTCGCAAACTGCGTATTTCTTCCCTTTCTCTTCAGTATATTCTATGTTAGCCTCTTCTGGAACGATACCATATATATATTGAACAGATTGATTGTGCCCTTTAAAGTCATCTTCCTCCTCATCATAGTATCCGACTACGGGTACGTAAGGCAGACTTGCTAATAACTTGTCAGAAAATTTCTTAGTAAATAATCTCTTATCACCGGTCATACCGACGTAAAAGATCTTTAGCTTGGCACTAGAATAAAGAGTATTGTTGCTCTTTCGATAATCAAACAATGTAACAGGAATACTAAAATTAATGTTATCCATTTAGTCACCCCACTATATTATTCTTCATTGCCTTCATCCTCGTCTTTTTTAACTACTGGTTTTTCTTCTTTTACTTCTGGCTCTTTTTCTTCATTTGTTTGTGTATGAGAACTTGCTAATGGTTTTAATATTTCATCTAATTTTAAGAAATCTTCTAATATAGACTTATGAACTATATCTCGTTGTTTTGTTCCAGAAGCAACGATTGCTTCAAGTCTACCAATACCATACTCTGCATTACTACGATATAAATCCATCTTCTCTTTTTCGTCGAAGTGTGTAATCGGCAGCATGTTAAGTTGAGCTTGATACCCCTTAAAATTATATAAATTATTTATTGCTACATTATAGAACGACATCACCTTATCAATAATTGCTCAAACTACCGCTTTGTCTCTGACTAATGAAATATCAAGAGCTTCTTTGGTAACTCCTACAAATAATTGAGGGTTTAACCCTGCTGTTCTAAAAATTGCTTCGTGTCCTTTGTCAAGCGATTGACTTTGGACTGATGATTCAGTTTGTAATGGATGAATTTGTGCCTCACCAAATGTTGTCATAAGTTTTGTTCTTTTATCTTTTGAAATAATCTTAGACATACTTGTATGAAGAGCCTTAACTTCAGGAACTTCAAACAATAGTTGGTTTTGAAAAGACGGAATCTTATGTGTAATAATTCTATCCAATTGTGATGAACTTCTTTCAACTTCATTAGCTTGATATGTTTTATAATTAAATAAACTTTTTAATGTAATAAGTCTATTAGGAAATCTAAAATCATTCAAATTAACATAAGTTGAGTATCTTCCGTCTAATACTGGGTAGCGATTTATTTTTGAAGAGTCGCTTTTATATGTGTGATATAAAGTACGCAGTTCTTTCGGGAAATATTTTAAAACCTCTTCTATTTGTTCGGCATTAAGCCCCAAATCGTCAAAGTATTTTAAATCAAATTGGTAAACTCCAGTACCATATTGACTCACAGTTACTGGTTTACAGTAGTATGAATTCAACATAATAGTTGAAATTGTTTTTGAAGTTGTGTTTTTACTTGAATATAAGTAAATCGAACCTTCTAAATAAAGAGCGCCAATTAATTCTGGCAAAGTAGTTTCTATTGATAATCCATCAATAATCTCTGTCATAAGATTATACATTTCTTCATAATCTCCTTCACTCGCTTTCTCTTTAGCTTTTACTGGGAAATAATAATATCTCCACAAAAACATTTTTGAAAAATAGTCCATAATCGCAGTATAGTTCGGGTCTGTTGCATAAGCATAACTTGAGATTTTCTTAACACTCTCAATATTAAGCGAACTTAACCCCACTGATGCAAGTATCGTATCTAAATATGTTTCAGTATAGATACCTCTACCACCAAATTGAGTGGTCTTATTAAATATTCTTCTTAATTCTATATCGCTTCCGCTGTATAATTGACTTATCTGTTTACGACGCAGCGCGAAGTTATCTTTCGTTTTTTCCATATAATCGCCCCTAATCTATCATGACATAATCTTCAGGATTTCCTTTTCTTCTTCTATTGTGACTATAATGCTCAATTTCAATATGAGTGTTTATAGCATAGATAGCATACTCTGTTGCTGAGAAAAAGTCCTTTTGTATTTTTGGATTACGTCTACGTATGCGCATTGCTTTATTAACATTGTCGCTTGTATCTGTAACCTCGAGATTTTTAAGTTCATTTTCCATCCGGTCCATAAACATATAAGGTCTCATTCGTTTCTCTTTTAATACGTTACTTGAACGTTGGAATCCTTTTAATTCAGCAAACTTAGCAATAGCTGCACTTGATTTAATTAAAAATCTAACAGCCCCGTTGCTGACCCTACTAAAGAATAATTGGTGAATTTGATTTCCTTTGTCACCAACTGCTTTAACTTCGTAACAAATTGTTCTATTATCAGAATATTTAAATACATCCTTTTCGGCAGTTTTTGGAGGATTAATAATTCCTAATCCATCTAATGATACTCCTTCACCATCACGACTTTCTTTATTAATCCAGTCACGAATTGCTGCCCCGATACCATTTGCATCGTAAACAAGTAATCTTGCTTCATAATCAAATACTGTTTTCTTTAATATATTTGATACCTTTTCATAATCTGTTGTTTCGATAGTAAATAAATTAACTACACTATAAGTAAAGAAAAATTCCTTTGGTTGAACTTTTGTAACAACAACCGCAGTTTTTGCACTACCATCTTTCGCCATATCGGCTGATACAACATAGAAGTGGGGGTTATCTGCATGCATAGGCTCTCTTCTTTTTAATTCTGCTCTCACTACTTTTCTTAAATCAGTTATCGTATTTGCAGTAAACAATGCTCCTAATGGCGCACCACTTCAAATACTCATAAACTCTCTTTCAAATGAGTCTCTGTCATAAGATGTAGACGAGATTAACTCTCTAATCGTTTCCTCTTGTAGTAACCCGTGTTGTACAGGAATTTTATAAGTCCCTCCCATAACGGCATATCTTTTCGGATCAATAACAGCATAACACAAAGTTTCAATTTGTTTTCTGTACGCATATGTTCCTTGGAATCCTGCGGTAGTAACAAATATCTTTGCTGCATGCGGTTCATAAGGATTAACATTACCGAATATATCTTCACGAGGTTTGTTTAATAGCGGAATCGCTTGTTCGTTAATGAACAACTCTTCTAACTGTATAACTTCCTCGAATATGCCGGAATTACGTCTGAACCCACGAATAGTCCCACCTACAACATCAAAACTTCCTCCGTGTGCAAATCTGAATTCTGCATAATCAGTACCACGCACGAATGCATTTCTCAACTGACCGGCTACTCTCATCTTCTGCATTTCATTTTGCAGCAATGGGAATCTTACCCATAAATCATCAACAATTTTCTCTTGCGCAATTGAAGCAGCTTGTCCTTTCGTCCCAGCTGTTACAAAACTCTTGTGTCTTGGTGTCAACATAGTCGCTATATATCTACTATAGAAAGCCAAAAATGATTTTGAAAATCCACGAGTAAATGTAAAGAACCCCTGTCTACTTCTAGACATTGCTCTAAGTACCATTCTTTGTGTAAAGAACATCGAAAATTTTGCTGACTTAGGAGTCATTATATCTGATAGAATATCTGGATACACAAGAAATGTATTTATTGCCCCTCCAAATCCTTCTAAGTTTTCTAGTATTCTTTCTTTTTTTACTACATTTGGTGTTTGTTGTGTAATACTATTAAGAAAATCCATGTAATCTTCAATAGGTTGCTCAGTTCTTTTAGAAGTGTTGGTCTTTGCTATCATCTAACTCATACTCCTCTTCTACTGTGTCACTTTCTAATTCAGCGTCAAATTCTTTATTATGTTTATTAATAGCTTCATCGTATAATTCTTCTAGTGGCATAACCTCGTAACTGGCCGCATCTTTATCAATAGCGTCTTTAGTTTTTAAAGAACCCTCTATTGTTTCGAATACGTCTGCTAATCCGGTAGCGTCCATTACTAATCTTCTTAAAAATTGTTGCTGGTCTTTTAAAGACTTATCAACAATATCTCTATCAACATTATCATAATACTTAAATACGAATCCACTTTCTTCTATAAATTGAACTAACTCTGCTACATTCGAAATTACTTCTTGACTCGAAGCAGTAATTAAGTCATCAATCTTAGCTGTTTTTATAAAGTTCTGATACGCTTTACTAAAATCATTTATTTCCTTTGCTTCTCCGTTAATAATTGCTCTATCTAAAGCAACACTTAACTTGCAAGCCTTTTTAATTGCATCGACTTGCATAGGATTACTAACGTTATTCGCTTCCAAAGTCTTTACGAATAAATTTTCTAAAGAAATTAATTCTTCAAATACATAGTTAGAACCTCATTTTATATGGTTTCTTAATATAAATCCTTTCTTAATAGGTGCGATAGCCGCTACTAATTCTTCATGAGTTGTAATAAGATTCCACTCATCATTAACAATACTTCACGCCTCTTTTGTTTCTGTCTCATATTCATTTCCATCGAACATCAATAAAATATATTCACGAAAAGTATTTTCTTTATACTCTCCTGCTACTCTCATTCAAAGTTCTGGTTCGAATGGGATATTATATGTTCTACAGAAAAAATCCCCATCAATTGCGTCATTGTATTTCAAAATCCCACTAATACAGCTGTTGCATGTGGGTTGAATTAAGGGATTGTTCGAAGGAAGTATTTCATCGTATCTACCACAAACTGGGCATTTCTTAGTTTCTAGTTCCATAATCTACGAACCTCCTTTTACTTTTACATATACAGTATACTACGGATTAGGTTAGATTGCAAGTCTACGGTTAGGAATTCTAACTAGTCTCTGAATTTGTATATCTAAACTTGCAATATGCTTCAGTTTATGATATAATAAATTATATTCAAAAGCAAGATTATAAATAAGGAGGAATAAAATGTTAAGTCAAATCGTTTTAACAAATAACAAAATTTTAAAAGAACATTTTGAGCAATTACTTGGTGAGAATCACACGGTAGTTGCCAAGTGAGGATTCCCAGTTTGTGAAGTTGAAGTAACTCAAGAAACTGATGTATTGAAAGCAATTTTTACCATAGTATTTAATATGATGACTAGCGCATATACTTTAAAGACTTACTCAGTTAAGAAAACACAATTAGAACAAGTAGAGGGTGATGAATCTGACCCTGTTTTTGAAGAAGCTGCAGATTGGTTGAATATTGATAGTGGAACTATTGATTTCTTTATCAACCGTATTAAAGAAATTTCAGAGCAGTTCTTTACAACTAGAGAACAACCTAAAGTTGAAGAGCCAGCGACAAAAGAGCTTAAGAAACAACTTGAAACTGAAGATGAAGTTGAAGATACCGTACCTGCAGAAATAGAGGGATAAGTAAATGGCTGGTTTTATAGTAGCCATACTATTTTTACTAGGAATAATTATCTTTCTTGCATTAAGAAAACCTGAGATAAAGATAGTTGAGCGCGTCTTAGAGATAG
>Ga0307992_1002632_pt1 | contig 10159 bp, 8 predicted proteins | sample EllFjometagen133_FD_203162 | JGI IMG/M metagenome (GOLD analysis project Ga0307992, IMG submission 203162) | Marine microbial communities from Ellis Fjord, Antarctic Ocean - #133 | ecosystem: Environmental > Aquatic > Marine > Unclassified | place: Southern Ocean | collected 2014-10-08
CGGTGGTCGCTTGAATTTGAACTCCCCAATGCTGTCCCAGCATAGGATGAACAAATCCGCCACCGCCTAAGACCAAAATCTTAAATTTGTATTTTTTTTGTAGATCCATAAGAAGCTTTGAGGCATAATCATATGCATCCTTAGTTAATTGCATATTGGAGATAGAACATTGTTTTGAGCCATCAACACCCATTTGCAGAATTAGGATTTCCGGGGCAAAATCTTTGATTAACTCAGGTACCTGATTAAATCTTGAAATAAACTCGATATCGTTGCAAAAGTGAGAAAGAGGAAAATTTCTATTAAAGTTTTTCCCCTCACCTTCCCCAATTTCATCTTCATATCCACTTCTAAATGGATAAAGTGTAGTTGGATCTTGATGAAAAGAAACAGTATAAGCTTCAGATCTATTATAAAAAGCCCGCTGGGTACCATCTCCGTGATGAGCGTCATAATCGATTATCATGATTTTGTTTATATTTTTTCTTTCAAATAAATAATTAGCAGTAATGGCTATATCGTTAAATATACAGAAACCCCTGCCTTTATTTTCAAAGGCATGATGCCAGCCGCCACAAATATTTATAGCAACATCAAATGGACTATCATTCACAATATAATTTGCTGCGGTAACAGAGGCGCTCACACTCAATAAACCAACATCGTAAACACCTTTAAATCCGGGGGCTTCTTCACCAAGAAAACCTCCTCCGGTATTACTAACCTCCCGAACCTTTTTTACATAATTAGTGGCGTGAAAAAGGCTAACAATATCCTCCGATATCATCTCAGGTTTTTTAACACTAAGATCATCCAAAAGGCCCAGCTTTTTGAATTCTTCCAATGCCTTGCCATAGCGGTCCCCTCTCATGGGATGCCCAGGGCCAAAATCCAATCTCTTAAAATCCTCACTGTAAATAAGTATGACTTTATTCATAATCACTTAATATGTTAGTCTTCGGAATCATATCTACAAGCTAATAAAAATATCAAATCTGACAGCCTATTTAAATAAATTAAAATATTTTTGTTTTTAAATTTCTCTTTATTCCTTAATGCTACTGTTCTGCGTTCCAGGCGCCTGGCAACGGTACGGGCAACATGTAATGAATAATATATTATTCATATCTCTATACAGTTTTTTTTGCCTTCAATAATCTTACAAAGCCTTTGAAGAAAAAATGCTCCTCAAAGCCATCAAAATTATGTTTTGCCAATATCTCTTTCCAATCCTGTTGGATAAAATCAAAGGCGTAAGGGCATTCTATGAGTCTAAAGAAAGCCCGCCTGTGAAAAGGAATCTTCTTTAAATCAAGTTCGTTCCAATCCAAAATGTGAAATTCCCCATTTTTCTTTAATGCCTTGCAGGCATTATCTATAATTGTTTCTCTGGCATCCTGGGGAAATCCATGTAGGAGAAAAGAAATAAAGACCTTATCAAACTCTTTCTCAAAAGGCAAAGGCTGGTCAATCCTTTTGTAGATTATTTTAGCATTGGGAAAACTAATACATTTTCTCGCAAACTGGGAAATCATTTTTTTGGATATGTCGGTCCCGATTAGCTCTCCCTGTTTTGAAAGATATTTCATCATCAAGCAGGCATTCCTACCGGTACCTGCTCCTAAATCAAGTATTCTATCGAAAGACCTAATTTCCATTAATTTAATAGCTTCTTCTATAAACGATGAATATCTCCCAAGGGTTATAATATTCATCAACTCATCGTAACATCTCGCGGTAATTCCTTTAACTTCAACTTTTGACTTAGGGTAATAATTGCCCATAAAATTTATTCGCCTTTTAGTGCTTTAATTAATTCAATATTACCGTCCCTGAAAGCCGGCTCATCAACCTAAATGGCGCCTGCATTTTGTAAATCGTCCTTGATACCCTTTGAACCTGTAGCCTTTTTGCACCATTTCTTAAAATCGCTCCTAAGGTACCTGTCGCACAGTAGCCAACAATCAATATTGTGGTATTCCTATCTTCAATATTGTGAAACACGTGATGCCTTATTCTTCCTGCTGTTATCATGCCTGAGGCACTGATAATAATAGCAGGTTCTTTTGAGGTGTTTAGATTCTTTGAATCTTCGACCTTTCTGATGTATTTAAGGTTGGCAAACCCAAAAGGGTTAGGATCGGTGTGCATATAATTCATGATGTCATCATCAAAACATTCGGGATGCAATTTAAAAATATCTGTCGCGTTGGTTGCCATAGGATTGTCAACATAGACAGGGATCCTGGGTAACTTTCCTTTAAAACCATTTTTAACCCATTTGGGAATTTGGCCGCAGTGATCAATGTGTGCATGTGAAAGTACCGTACAATCGATCTCTTGCGGGTTAAACAACCAGGTCCTATTGAAGTCATTAAACTCTTTTTTACGGCCCTGATAAAACCCGGCATCCATTAAGATCATATAACCACTATCTAAAGCCAATAGATGACAACTTCCGGTTACAGCTTGTGCGGCATCACAAAATTTAATTTTAATATTTCTAATTAGTTATTATAAATATCAACGTAAGGGCTTCAATCCTGGGAATGTAACCAAAACCAGTATTAAACCAAGTGCGATAAGTAAAATAATCAAAATTACTATAGACAGTCTACCTGAACGCGATGGAGTGTAACCGAACCCTTTTACGAACTGTGCTACCACATCTCTCCGTTCCTTACGCGCATCTTTAGGTAGATATGGTACGCGAGTAAAGAGTCGTCCCAACGTAGCAGAGAGCCGCATATGAACATTCACTGCCCAACCCGAGGCTTCCAGGAGGACACTCATATCCCTTTTACGTATCTTGATAAAACCCATAATTATGCCCGGTAATAAAATAACGACCGCTATTCCCACTAATGCAACTAGAATATGTGTTGGTTTTACTTGGGAGAGAGCCTTGGTAATATAAGCAAAGGATGATCCAAGAGCCGCAATAGCTATGCCTCCACCCAACAAGAGATCGCGAGTCGTGCCTGACGCGCTAGGAGCAGTAAAACTTTTCTCTAACTTACCCTCGCCGGATTTAGTGAATTTATCTACTTGTTTTCTTATGAAACTTGTAAATTGCTGGAAGGGTGCTCTCACTGACTCACTAATACTAATGGGGCTTTCTGCAATATCTACTATTTGAGCATCCCACTCCCGGCCGTCTATGGTAAAAAAGATACCTCGCTTCCCAAGACGCAACCTACCTGCAGTACCAGAAGTTACCGCAGCTACAATCTCAAATTTAATATCTTTTTCCTGGCGGCCAGTAACCTCCGCATACAATAGATACATACAACTTTTTTCCGCTATCTTTTTGTGTGCTTGCCGATCCTGAACCTTCATTGTAAAAGTAATTTGTCTTCCATCAATTACTAATGTACCCATTTCAAAAAGGGAAGGAGTTTGAGGATTGTAAAGATTTGAAAAACTCACGAAATTATTTGCCAACTCCATCAACCATCTTTGGTAAAGGATTAACTTTTCCAGATTATGCATTTGGTTTAAATCGTCAGCCACAGCCAGATCTTTTGCAATAAGTCCACTCACCTGTTTCCTGTAGGGTCCATTAAGATAGGTACGCAGTCTATCCGCGTTCAATTTTTCAACCTTGGCTCCCTGCTTGTTTTTTAACCACGCTTGGTATGAGGCAAAGACATTTTTTACCTTTTCCCACTGTTTTTGAGTAAGCTGTTTGACTGGTCCTCCAAGAGCGCGCTTTAGAACCTTCTCCTTAAGGTCAAATAAGCGCTTAACATATAAGGGGTTGATCGTTGCCTCTAGCTCCAAGATACCTTTTGGATTAGGCGGCGCCAATGGGGCATCCTTAATGCGAGCTTCCATTATTGATTTATCCGTAAAATCGATTTCTTCGAGCTCCTTCTGGCGAAGCTGCATCTGATACGCTGTCCTCTCATCGAGCCTGACCATTGCACACTGTGCAAAATACTGCTCGATCTTCTCCTCTAAGCCGGCCATCAACTCATAAGCTTGCGGTGTTTCAATTCCCCATGGCATAACCTCTGTAGTGTTATCTCCTTTAGGAATTTCGCCTTTCGCTTTCCATGCAAGATAGCTTTTAGTCTCATGAAAAAACATCTCAAGCTGCTCTTGATTAATCCCTGCCTTACCGCTGGCATCAAGAGTAGAGCCAACAGTCTCTATAACCGAAATAATGAATTGAGCTAAATCGGAGTCGGATGTGGCTTCCGGAGGAATAATACCATCGCCGTTATTCGTTGCACTAGCCATAATGCTTTGCACGTCGCGTACCTGAGCCAGACTAATTTTCTTGGCACCCGGTGAATTGAGATTAGTTAAGATAAGCTCTGCTACTTTGCGCAATCTTTGACCTTCGGGGTGACTGGTATCAATGTCGCTTAAATTTAAGACATCGCTACCTTCGGACAAATGGCTACGATTGGCAAGAAATCGAAACAACCAAGCCTGCGCCTCCTTGACCTCATGAATTCTAATGCGACCGTTTTGATCAGTATCTACACAAGAAGTAAATACAGGATCGCAGTTAAGACTGCTGATCGGGATACTGGTAGCTGCCCAGTGCGTCTCATCAAGAATTTGTATCTTCTCCAAATCTTGCGCATCTTGGATTCTAAGCTGATAGCTTTTACCGTAATTTTTGAATATCAATTGAGACATGAATAAACCTCCTTAGTTAATACTTTCAATGCCATTTTACTCTATCTATAAAAAAGCCTTTAATTATGCTAATTGTAACGTTTATACTATCCCTTTCGACAAATTTTAGCAAGCTGAAAATACTCTACAAATATAATCCAAAGCATACCAAGATAAAGAGAGATAGGCCTTCCTAAAATATCCGCAATTTCCATTTAATCGCTGCTCATTATCAAAAAAATAGTCCTTAATTTTTGAGATATCCCGACGATATAGCAATTAAATGCGGGCAATTAAATAGTGGGCGATTTAAAGATAGGGAGATAAGTCTTGGGATTGGGCTAATTGCTTAAGTTTTGATTTATTTTGGGATATAAGTGCTAACTTCTTCTGGCGGGACCAGCCTTTGATCTGAGCTTCGCGTTTCTGCGCCTCGGACCGATTTGGGAAGGGCTCCTTATAGGCAAGCTTCACAGGCAGGCGGCCTCTAGTACATCCGCCGCCCTTTTTACAGTTATGCTCTTTTACTCGTCGGTCTATGTCGGTTGTGCTGCCAGTGTACAACAAGCCATCAGCACACCGTAATATATAGACGCACCACATATTTGTCTCCTTGGCCCTTCGCCGCGTTCGCTTCGCGGCCTTGCTCAGGGCCATTTTTGCCAAAAGAAAGACCTCTTCTTATTATAGCATAAGAGAGGCTTTTCCTACTGCAAAAATGGCTCCCGGACTAGGACTCGAACCTACAGGATAAACCAATCTCTGAATTTACTAAACTATTTTCTGGTATAACGTCTTAATTTTAATTAAATTGCAATATTTTAGAGATATCTCTTGCCACGCTTGGCTGGGGTCCCTCTCCTATGTCATGAGGAGAAACCTCTCTGAATTCACAAAGCTAATTATAGACCTGACATTTTACTATATCAAGGATATTCTGGCTTTAGAGAAGTAATTCCTCACTGGCTACTGATATGGGAGGACAAAACAAAGGACTTGCACGATCTTTACTCCGAGAGGAATTGTTTTTTGCTACAGACCTCTTAAGCTCTCCGGCTTCAGCCTTATCTCGCCGCCAATGGCGGACTCCAGGATATTTAACAGCTTCATTTTATCTTTTGGGAGCGCCCCTTCCAGCGCGAGATAGTTTGAAGCGTGATCTGATCGAAATACGGTTTTCTTAAGATCCAGTCCCTTTATAATCTCATAAGATTCTTTCAATAACTCCGCAGAATTCAATTCCTTAAATTCTCCTTTTTTGACCTCTTCCCCCAGCGGCGTACCGGGAATTACCATTAAAGAAAGGAACGAAAGGTATCTTGGCTGCATCCTGTTTAATGCCGCTACGGTGCCTTTGACATGCTCCTCGGAATACTTCTTGCCACCTAACCCCAGCAAAACCATCACGGAAAACTTTATATGAACCTTGGCCGCCTTATTGACCGCCTCGATCATTTCCTCAACGCTTGAAGATTTTCCGCACCGATCAAGCACGCCCTGATCGCCGCTTTCGAGGCCCATGTAGATGAGGCTTAGCTTATACTTATATAGCTCTGCCAGTTCATGATTATTTTTTCTTGTGATATTGCATCCGTTCGCGTAACTTGAAATGCGGGTTAGCCGAGGAAAAGCGGCATCCAGTTCTTCTAAGATAGGAACAAGCTTACTATTGGCCAAAACAAGGGCATCGCCATCCATAAGAAAAACACGCCGCGCGTATTGGTATCTGCGTGCGTACCAATTTATGTCCGCCGTTATTTCTTTTCGGTCTTTAACGCGAAAAGTTTTACTCTTATACGCGCCGCAAAAACTGCAGCTATCCGCCGAACATCCAAGCGTTACCTGCAAAAGAAAGCTGTCCGCTTCCGCCGGTGGTCTTATAACGGGCTCTACTATTGACATCTTATGTCCAGTAATTTGGTAACTATCTTCTGCAGATCTGTTATCCCGATATTCTTTTTTGAGCTGACCCAGGAGATATCACAAGTATCAACGATAAGTTCGACGACAATATCCTTTTTTCTCTGGTCAAGCTTTGAAGACCCGATCTTGTCGATCTTGTTTACGATGACACTAAGGGGGAGTGAGTAATGTTTAAGCCAGCCGATCATTATAATATCCAGCTTTGTCGGTCCTGCAACAGCATCGACAATGACAAATATCATGCGCAGCTTCTCCCTGCTGCTCAGATATCCTTCTATTATCGGGCCTAATCGTTCCTTTTCGTGTCTTGACCCGACAGCGTATCCATAACCGGGGAGGTCGACTATCCAACGGCCACATTTGACTTCGTAAACATTAATAGTCCTTGTCTTTCCCGGGACCTGCGAGACATGTGCCATTTTCTTTTTTTGGCATAGAGCGTTGATGAGAGTGCTTTTGCCTACATTAGACCGTCCGACGAAAGATACTTCTGCCTCACTCTCTCCGAGCTTCAGAGCATCAGCTTCGGTCTTTAAATATTTGGTGTCGCGTAATATCTTCTGAGTTGTATTCATAGATCTTTTTAAAATAGACCGGCAAACCGGTCATTGAACTCATAAATGCGTTGGTCAAATATAATATCGCTGTGGGTCACCGGCCGCTTAAGTCTTATGCCGTCGATACAGGTGCACCTGCTAAGCGCGACATACAATTGGCCATGAGTAAATGCGCCATGCCCCATATCGATTATAACCTTGTCGAATGTCTGGCCCTGGCTCTTGTGAATAGTTATGGCCCAGGCCAGCTTTATGGGATATTGCACAAAGTCCCCCACAACCTCAGCTTCTATCTTATCTTCAGCCTCATTATAACTATACTCGATCTTTTGCCACTTCACAACAGGGACATCGTATGTAAGCCCGTTGATATCCACAACTATCGAATCCTTCGATAAAGCAATGACTTTGGCAAGCGTGCCATTCACCCATCTTTTGTCGGGATCATTTTTTAACAATATTACCTGCGCGCCCTTTTTGAGTTTTAAGGATGCGTCGGTAGGATATGTTGACTCTTTGAATTTCCCGAATGCCATAGCCTCATATGTTATCTCTTTGCCGGAAAGTTTTGATAAGCGATCCTGATTTATTGTGTTTGCCAGGATGTTCGTCGTTGTCAGGATTACCGTCGAGTCTTTTTTAGAAACTGTGGCATCTTCCCGGACCCTCTTATTTAATGTATCCAGATCCTCTTTAGTATGCTCTTTATTCCTGACCCTGTTTAAAAGCTCCATGAACGAAGTATCTTTTTGTCTATATATAGTCGACAGCTCGATTGCCCGGATATGGCAATCGTCAAACACTTTAGCGCTGAAAAAATAAGGACTCAAATATCGTTCTTCCAGAAGCTGCCTTGCTTCATTCTCGACCACAGGAGATAGCTGGAAAAGATCTCCAAAAAATACCATTTGGACTCCACCAAACGGCGTCTTCATTTTACCGCGGTTTAAGCGTAATGCATAGTCGATCCCATCCATAAGGTCTGAGCGAACCATCGATACCTCGTCTATTATTACCATATCGAGATTCTTGATCAAGCTCTTGTCCCTAAGGCGTTTTATGATATCCTTTTGAATAATCTTTGGAGGGAGCCTAAAAAAGGAATGGATAGTCTGGCCACCTACATTGATGGCCGCGACACCCGTAGGGGCTAACACGATTATCTTTTTACCCGTATTGGCCTTGAAATATTTTAGAAGGGTCGATTTACCGGTACCCGCCTTACCTGTGATAAAAAGGCATTCCTTGGCATACTCCATAAGATCAAATGCTGATTTGAATTCATCATTTATATCAAGATGTGCCGGGAGATGATCTTTCGTTATTGTTTGATCGATATAGGGTTTCATAGTATTTCTTTGACTTGTGTCTTTTTTTCGCGGTAGGTTAGCATTAGACCGCAACCCGTAACATTCTCCTTACGAATACCATTCGATATCCGGCTGATAAGAGTCCTGGGCCTATTATGTCTTTCGCTAATATGCGCCAGAAAGACGTGCTTTAGAGCTACACTATCAGTAGATCCCTTCTTGATCTTTATCAGCGCTTCAACGGCAGCCTCATTGTTAAGGTGTTCTCTCCAAGTCGACTGATTTGGCGATCTTTCCCACGCTAACTTTGTATCATGATTACATTCAATTATCAGGCACTTGCAATCATACAGCATCCTGACCATGCTATCGGTTACCTTGCTCGTATCTGTTAAAAGGCCCACCTTGCGGCACGAGCCTTTATGTTTATATTCTACGCAAAAACCGAACGATTTACCTGCATATCCGCCGCTATGGAACGTTTTAAAGGGCATAATCTTTAGACCATTTATTATAAATGGCTTCTCCGTATGATGCATTATTTTAAATTGATAATTTTTGACACAATATCGTTCCTTAATGACTTGATATGTATCATGGTGTATATAGATCGGTATCCTGTAGCGACCCGCTATTTTGAAAGTATTTTTACAGATATGATCTTCATGCCCATGCGTTATGACAATGCCATTGATCTGGGACGGATCTAATTCAATGTCTCTTAAGTCTTTTTCGATTTCCTTCAAGCTAATGCCCGCGCAATCAATCAAAATACCGGATCTCGCCGTCCAGATAGCGGTGCAATTACCGCTGCTACTGCTCCTAAGCACACATACTTTTAAATACGACACTCTTTTCTTATCCTTTTTTATGTATTATAACACGGTATCTCTCTTATAGATATACACCGCAGTTCTGTCTTGTGACGCACGGTACAAAAACTATATCCGTCCTACAGAGTAAGGCATATTAACGGGGGGTATAAATATACTGTTCCCCATTAACAAATGTGCATTACTTGGAGAATAAAAAAATTAATATTTGCCCACCTACTAATGACCCGTTTTCGACTGTATGTCTTTAAACTTCTTGTGATGCTAACTCCGCTTTTGTAGACCCACGCTTGTTTCCCAAAAAAGGCTTGATAAGAATATATAGAATGTCGCGAAGCGGCATGTTACGAACAAAGCGACCCAATAATCGTAGTGTTTGAAATGGGTAGTGCATTAACTTATAAAGAAAGAGCCGGCGCATGCCAACCATGCGCACCAGATTAATTACTTCACCAGAAAGACAGGTAGGATCAATCTCTGAACACTTGAAAAGTTTATACCAATCAGTCTCGTCATTTACTAGGCTTCTCTTTACATATTCTCGCCAAAGCGGTGTATTGTAGTAGACACATAGCCGATTAAAATTAAAAGTGTCAATCCTGAGTTTTGATGCGAAATCAAATGTCGCTTTCATATCTTCAATGTCTTCGCCTGGGCAGCCAACAACAAAAAAACCATGCACAAGTTTAATTCCTGCCTGTTTAGCATCATTTACGGCTTTCTTGATTTCACCCAAAGTTTGTTTTTTACTCAATCTTTCAATAATCTTCTGGCTGCCACTCTCTATGCCAAACATTAGCATTTTACAGTGTGATTTAGCCATGGTTAAAAAAAGATGCTGCGCTGCTGAGTCAACTCGTCCCTCACAACCCCATTCAATAGTAATTTTGTTGTCAATAATACC
>Ga0307992_1002633_pt1 | contig 10157 bp, 15 predicted proteins | sample EllFjometagen133_FD_203162 | JGI IMG/M metagenome (GOLD analysis project Ga0307992, IMG submission 203162) | Marine microbial communities from Ellis Fjord, Antarctic Ocean - #133 | ecosystem: Environmental > Aquatic > Marine > Unclassified | place: Southern Ocean | collected 2014-10-08
ACGATCCTATGGCTGACCCGGCGGACAACCTCGACTCCTTCTCCGTGGTCGTGGACAGCATCGAAACAGACGTCTCCGTGACGTGGGCCATACTCAGCGACAGCCAGATAATAGTTACTCTCCACCTGGAGACGGGGATGTCTCCCGGGGGCACGTATGCCATCTCCATTGACGGTGTCCTGGACGCTCTCGGGGCTCCTGTCATCTGGGGAGCACCCGTCCCCGTGGTCGTTCCGGCTGACGACGTCCTGGAGCGGGCGGAATGGAACCATGGTCTCCTCCGGGTCATCACCCGGGCGTGTGCGCAGAACATCCAAGAGGTCTTGGGGCGGCTGGCCACAATCTCCAGGGAGGATTACGTCGAAGGGTCGGAACATCTCCTCGTGGAGAGCACCATCGGATGGCCTGATCGAGGAGCCTTCTTCGTGGATGGAAGGCGCTTCCGTTATCGAGGGGTTGGGGATTCCGGGTGCAAATTGATGCACGTCAAGGCGGACTTCCCTGAGATGACGGCGATCTCCCGAAGATCCTTGGTGATACTGGACCACACTGCTGTTCCGGAAGACGACTTCGAGCTGTTGTGGCCAGTAGGGAGCTTCTGATGCTGACAGCATTCTCACAAGTGGAGCAGGCCTTCCGGGACATGCTCTTGACGAAAGCGGATGGTGACCACTTCACCAACCTATCGAAGCTCTACGGCCTCGCCCAGCCCACGGACTACCCCCTGCGCTCCTGGAGGCTCGCCTTGAAGGCGTGCGCTCTAGGACCTCGGGGCTCTCTGGGCTGTACCCATGACGTCCTGGAGGGAGCTTTTGACCATAATCACGAGCGCTTCATGGTCACCCTGGACGCAACCAATCCCCGGCGGGTCACCTTCGCCTCCCACCTGACCCCGGCGGACGGGTCACCTCCTCTAGGGGGCTTCCTCTGCCGACACGTCGAGCGGCTCGTCCGCATCCGCTTCATTTCCAAGCTGGACCTCCCCTCCGCTGACCTGACCCTCCTGGACTACTACCCCGAGGATCTTTCTTGGACGGACAAGATCTTCTGGACAGCGGGGCCCGGATTCAACGGCTACACGGAGGACCCCCCGGGGACCCCCATCGACTGGGACCATGGCGCCGAGGCGGCTTGGTTGGAGTTGGCTCCAATGGACACGGGGTATTTCACGGGAGCACATTGGAACTACGGGGACCTGGAGGTTGACCCTGCCTTCCCAACGGCGCACATGACGATCCTGGCCTTCCGCTACAAAGAGCCGTCCCCCGGCCCGATCTTCGACAGCGACGGGAATGTCATCGGGACCTACCCCGGGGACAACTGCGAGTTTCAGTTGGAGGCGGACGCCGCTGCCCTCTACGGTCCCGGGACGTACCTGATGGACCCGGCGGGAGTGGACCGCCTGACTCTTGGTGCTTTCCCTCCTCCGCCCGGCGGACATATCATGGACGAATTCAACTTGGACGGCTTGGTCCCAGCGCCCCCGGCAGAGGGAGACATCCTGGGGGCCGGGCCCATGCCTACTTACCTGGACTCCAGCGACGGCGGGGAACTGACGGAGTTGATGTCCCTCTTCGATCCTCTCTTGGCCGCCGGGGTCAAGTTGACTATGATTCAGAAGCTGTTCTGCGAACCGCCCCCCTAGAAACCAGGAGGCCGCTGTGCGACTGACTACGGGAATGTATGGAGTAGATGTCAAGCGAGTACAGGTAGCCCTCCTGGCAGAGGGGGAAGCACTCCCCCGGTGGGGCGCCGACTCAGACCTGGGGGACGAAACCCTCCAGGCATTCACCAATTGGCACGAGGACTTTTTCTCCTCCTGCCTCGACTTCGTGGACCTGGGTTACCTCCCAGAACATCTCGTCAGGGCACTCCTCGACCGTTTCGCCACAAAGCAGGAACGACTCTTTGAAGAATTCGGGTCCTACGTCCGGGACGTCCGCAAAGAGGCATGGGCGGGAGCGGTCAAGGGCGTCTCTCCCATCGAACGCATCGACACCGTCTGTTTGCACCAGATGGCGTGCCGGGACTCGGACTGGCAGGGGTGGGAGCGCTGGCGCAAGCTGGCGATTCACTGGGTCATCACCTGCGGGGACGCCGCTAAGGCCTACTGGCTCCACGAGATGGACTCCTACCTCTACCACGGCCACGGCTGGAACAAGCGCTCGGTTGGGCTGGAGATCGAGGGGTGGTTCTCCGGCATCGGTGTAAACCCTCGCTACCTGTGGAAGCCCAAGGGCTCCAACCGGACCCCCATGACTCCCACCAAGGAGCAGGTGGAGGCCGCTTGCGCCGCCATCCGCTACACCGTCCGGAAGATCGAGGAGATGGGGGGGAAGATCAAGTACATCGGGGCCCACCGCCAGAGCTACGCCACGAAGGAGTCGGACCCCGGAGGACTCCTCTGGCAGTTGGTGGCGATCCCCATGATGGAGGAGTTGGGGCTCTCGGAGGCTCCCACGCTTCCCAAGGGTTCCCCGATCCCCGAGGACTGGGACCCCCGCAACAAGAGCGTACCCTACAGGAGTTGACCGTGATCGCTTCGTTGGACCTGAACATGACCCCGGGGGACATCATCAAGATGATCGCCCTCGTCGTGACCTTCTTGGGAGTCGCATGGAGGTTGGGGAAGCAGTTGGAGGCCATGCGGGCGCAGTTGGAGAGCCAAACGACCCTGTTCACGGAGAAACTCTCTAACATGCACACCACCATAGCCCACAACGCGGAACTGGTGAAAGAACGAGTGCAAAGAATCACGGAAAGGGTGAATCGGGTCGAGGGGGATATTGTCTCCACAGGACAGGCGAGAAAGGAGCTCTGGAAAGAAGTCAATAGCACCAAGGACCGGACGACCGCCTTGGAGACCTTGACTAAAATGAGAGAGACAGGAGGTAAATAAAATGGATGTGAGTCTCATCCCATCTTGGGACGTCATCAGTGTGCTTGGTGTGGTAACCGCTGTCCTGGCCTACGGGCTGACTTACATCGCCAAGGCTTTCCTCAGTGGCTGGGAGAAGGCCATGGCGGAGAAGGCCCCTTGGTTCTGGAACGGAATCATCCGACTTCTCTCCGTTCTCCTCGGGGCAGTGTCCGGAGCAGGCCTCCTCGCTGCCATCGGGGGCCTCTGGACCTGGGGGGCCGCTATCGGATGCGGCGGAGGAGCCCTATCCACCACCATCGTCGCCGTGGTCAAGAAGCGGATCCGGGCGAGAGAGGCCGCATGATGTTTTGGACTGCGGCGATGCCTTGGCTACGAGGGGCATGGTCCACCATCGCCTTGTGTACCAAAAAGGCGTGGGCGGAGATCCGGGAGGTCCCTGCATGGATCTGGGTCATCGTCGTTCTGGCGTTGGCTCTCCTTCTGATTCGCAAGAGAATGAGGCACAGATCCGTCGGAGAGATCAAAAAGGCACGCAGGGACGCCTGGGGGGACTACCTGGAGGCCGCCACGGATATCCAGGTGCGTCGTAACGCTAAGGTTGAAAAGGCCGTGGAGGCGCATCAGAAGGCTGTGGCGACCATCGAGGAGAAGGACGAGTCTCTGATTGCTGCCGCCGGGGACGTCGACGCCGTCGCCGACGCAGTCAACGACGCCTTCAGGAGGGAGCCGTGAGAAAGGAACGAATCATCAGTGGTGTGGTGTTCTTTCTCTTCGTCTGCTCCTGGTCTGTGTGGGCGGATGACACTCCAGTTGTCCCCGAAAACTGCTCCAAGGCCTACGCCCTCCGATACGGCGACAGCGTCCCGTGCAAGGAAGGTATCTTGTTCCCCCCCGCTTGGGCCTTGGAGGCCACCCGCTTGAAGGAGGTCTTCCTCCCCAAGTGTGAGGCAGATCTCGCCCTGGCGGAAGCTGAAAGAGACGCAGACGTCGAGGCGGGGGATGCCCGGCTCTCTGCCTGCGAGGAGTACGCAAGGACGCAGGAGAAGCTCCTGGACCGTGCCCTGGACATTCCGGTGGAGGAGCCGTCCTGGTACAAGAGCCCTGTCTTGTGGGGAGTCCTTGGGAGTGTCGCCGGGGCTGCGGCGGCCGGGGGGATCATGTACGGGGTGCTGAGATGAAGTGCTCGGGATGCGGCGGCAAGACGACCGTTACCCTATCCTACGACGGCGACGACACACAACCCCGGCACCGCTGGCTGATCGACCGGGCTCTCCGGATCTTCGGTTGGTGGTCCACCCAGGACTTTCGGGCACGCACCCGTACCTGCCTTGCTTGCGGGAAGCGCTCCACCACCATCGAAGTAGACGTGGACGATCTACGGGCGGCCTTGGACGACACCAAGGAGACCGCCCTGGTCTCCGCCGGGTTCCACGGGAATCACTCAGCCATCCAGCGCAGCGCCGTCATCCCCGAGGGGTAGGGACCCCAGTACAACCAGCAATAACCGGAGTTGTCCGTGGATCCGTCGCTCTTGAACGACGGCCGCCTGGACAGCAACAAGACGGCGGAGGGGGCGTGCTTCTTCCAGAACGGGAGACGTTTCATAGACACGAGGAAGTCCAAACGGACCAAGGCGGCGCAAGAAGTGGCCTCGTCGACGGCCTTCTGGACCCAGGTCAAGGCGGTCTTGAACGGGGGATTCATCAGAACATGCTCCCCCTTCCAGTCCCGGGCCAGTCCGTCGCCTTGGCGTACGGGGAGGCCAAGCTCTACAGCCCTCTCTGCTAAATCGCTATCCAGCTCCACTCCGGTGATATGGCAGCGGTGGGCGTGGTAGCTCTGGACGGCCGCCAGGAGCGCCCCGTTGCCTGCGCAGGGGTCGAACGTGGGGGTGGGCATCCGGAGGGTCTTCAGGAGGGCGTGGACGCACCACTCGGGGGTCTGGTAGAAGTCCCGGGGGTCTCGGTCTACTCGTTTCATGCCTCGGACTCCGCCCGCAAATCCCGCCCAAAGAAATCCAACCCCTCGCTCTCCTCGTACCCGTGGGGGAGGCCGGGGTTGTAGACCCGGGGGTTGACGCCTCGGGACCAGCACTGGCGCACAGCCTCCCGGAGAGGCCAGTGGGGTTTCAGACCGATCAACACGATATCGCTCTCGTCCTTGACGTGCGCCAAGACTTTGAAGGAGATCGGTTCCTCCATGGGGCCGCCAGAGCCCTTCTCGGAGTAGACCTTCTCCACCCTCGTGGCGACCTTCCCACCCGTGGCATTGGCCGCCTCCATGGCGATCATGTCCGCCTTGGATTCGGCGTACTTCACCGCTCCGAAGCCCTGGGAGCGGTAGGTCTGGACCCAGACGTCGAAGATCTCCAGGGGGACGTCCCCCGCCCGAGGCTCCAGGAGGCCGACGATCCGGACGATGATCGTATCCAAGCGCTCCTTCTCCCTCTCATACTCCGCCACGAGCCTGGACCGGATCTCCTCCAGGTCCGCCCCCGGGACGGCCTCCTCCTGCCAACACTTCTCCAACGACGGCTGAAGCTCCCGCTGTGCTCTGACCGCTTCCATGAGATCTTGACGGAGCTTTCCTTTGGCCTTGTTCGTCATTTCGTGGTCTCCTTGGGGTTGCGACTCTGCCGAAACTTCCGGGACCTTTCCTTGTTCTCCCGGACCCTTCCCAGCTTGCGCAGGGTCTTGACCACGTCGAAGTGGGGGTACTTCTGCTCCAGCTCGAAGAAGTCGTCCACGGTCATCGCCGTGTGCCCCCGGCGGATGTCCGTCAGGCAGCGTAGAGTCATTCCGAGGACTTCGGCCACGTTTTCGTTGCCGTAGGCCAGACAGATATCGTGAAGGTCCATGTTTTTCTTCCTCTCTACTTGATCAGACCCGCTCTAAAGGTCCTGGTACAACTAGAACGTACTACGATTAGATTGAACTGTCAAGGGGGTTCGTGCGCTTTTTTGGGAAGGTCGGGGAGCTGTGCTACAGTCGTCACCAGACAACCACGGAGGTGCTACATGAAAGGGATTCTGTGCTCGGCTGCTACTCTTCACTCTTTGGCTCTTCGCCATCCGGACATGACTCTTCTGGAACTCTGCCTCCAAGCCCGAACGCAAGCCTAGAGTCATCCGTCAACGCATCCACAGGGATCGCCGCCAACTTCACCGGGTTGGCGATGCAGTAGGCGATGGCCTGTTCCTGCGACGTGAAGACTTCTGTGTGCGGCGGGAGATTGTCCTCTGAATAGCGGGTGACCCCCTTCTCGTCTCCGTAGGAGGTCAAGGCGAACTGCCCCTTGGAGGGGTCCCACCCGGGGACGTCGGGCACCAACGAGATTACGATGTATTCCCTCAATGCAGACTCCCTGGGATCAACCGGATGCCATCGTCCATGGACATCTCCAAGACACCTCGCCAGAAACTACCTGCGTCTTCCAGACGGCGCACCAGCAGCGGAAAGAAAGTCTCCCTGGCTGTCTGTTCTGCCATGGGGAGAAGGACGCATAGTTGTCCAGCAGCGAGGATGCGAGCAAACGCTGCGGCGGAGAACTCCTCCAAGGCCCCGAGGATCCGTGTTTTATCGTCCCCTTCCATCTCCTTGGCCAGATAGCTGACCACGGACATGGTCTCCCCGTGCAACGCCCCCAACGCCTTCATCAAAAAAGCGTTGACCCTCGATGCGTAAACGGACCGCTCCTCGGAGTGTAAATCCTCTTGCCAGACGCCCACCTGTGCGACGGCGTCCTGGAGGCTCCTCTGGACTTGTGAATTGGATTCCATTCCGATCAGTCTACTCCACGACCACCCAGTCTTCGGCCAGGAGGTCGGTCTGCGAAGCGAGCCACGGCACGAAATCGCCCTGCACCGTGCAGATGTAGATGTAGGACAAGGTCATCTTGCTCCTACCACCCGGCATGAAAAGCTTTAGGTACTGCCCCGGGCCGTTCCAGCCCTGACGGCTGACTTTGCTCCCGTTGCGCATTCGTTTGATTGCCCAGCCAATTCCCTTGAAATCCATCTCGTTCTCCTTCGTTGTTGAAAAGCAGTCTACGCCGCTTCCTTCTTCGGTGTCCAGGGAATCAACTCCCCAGCCGTATTGTAGACCGGCTCCGCCCCCTTGTACCAGCGCATCATCACGGCCGCCTGCGCCTTTGAGGGGATGTCCGGGGTGAACTGCTCCATCGCCGTCTCCATGATGAAGGAGAGGCGCTTGGCGGCCTCGCTCTCCTTCCCCAACGGAGTCTCGATGATGATCTCATCGTGAATGAAGGCCACGGGGTGGGACCCGTAGAGGGGGGAGTCCTTGTCCAAGTAGCATTCCTTGGAGACCTCGTAGATGGCCCGCTTGGCGCCGTCGGCGGTCAGGCCCTGGAACAAGGTGTTGCACCCGGACGTGAACGTACAGTCCCCTCGAATGCGTCCGCTGCGGTGCTGAATGGCGACAAACTTCCCGCCCGCTTGGTTGCATCGGTTGCCGATGTCCTTGAAGTACCGGGTCATCTCGGGATAGCGCTCCAGCCAATCCGCCTTCAGTGCCTTGGCCTCCGCCACAGTGATCTCGACCCCCCAGGTAGACCGGGCGTACTCGATGAAGGCGTCCGCCCCGAGACCCCCCGGGAAACCGAAGTTGGCCGCCTTGGAGAGCTGCCGGGCGTTCTTTACTTCTTTGTCCCCGGCCTCGAAGCGCTTCACGGCATCTTCGTAAGCGATTTTCAAGATCCCGGCCGCTGTCTCCAGGTGGAGCTGTCTCCCGGCCTGAATGGCCGCTGCCATTTGACTGGCTCCGTAGAGGTCCAAGAGGATCTGAGACAGACTGCACAGCTCTGCGGTGTCGTAGTCGGCGGAGACGAAACAATACCCCTCCCGGGGGATGAAGCACTCCCGGATCCCGCCGTGCCGGGGTTGATTCTGGATGTTGGGTCGGAATGCGGACGTCCGCCCGGAGCGCACGAGATCATACTGAGGGGTCACGGGCGTGTGCGTACCTTGGCGCAAGAGGGGCACGTAGGTGGACAAGAGCTTCTCGTCGTTGGAGACCTCCGCCAGCATCGTCAAGACGGCATCCCCGCTGTTGGCCAGGGTGTCCTTGTCGGTCTTGACGTTTCCCTTGGCCGTCTTGGGGGCGTCCTCTTCGCCGTAGGCCATGACCACCATGGCCTTCAGGATGCTGGTGTTCTTCTTCCCGTCGGGTTTCAGGATGCCCCTCTCTCGTAAGATGGCGTGGGCTTCGTCGACGGCCTTCTGGACCCTGTTGGCCACGACTTCCACGGCGGCCCCGTCGGTCCGCATCCCCCAGGCGCTCGTCAGGTGTAGGGACCACGCATAAGCGCACTGGCGTAAGTAGTCGGGGATCTCGGGAGTGTCCCGGCGTTGAGCTGCATGGACTCGACTCGTAAGGTGTGAGTCCCGGAAGGCGTACTTGTAGGCCGCCTCGGGATAATCCTTCACCGGGACCCCGTCCAACTCACTGTACCGGAGTCTCCAGGCGTCGGCTCCTTTCTTCCCGGCCACGACCGTCTTCAGGTACTCCCGGACCAAGGAGGCCAGATCATATCTCGTGGGCTGGTTCCCCAACGCCGGGTTGTACTCATTCCATCCCCGGGCGATCTTCCGGAGCTTCTCCCGGATCATGGTGCAATGGATCCGCCCGGTGTCGTAGGCGTCCCAGACCAATTGAAGAGGGACCCCGGCGGCCACCAAGACCGCCATGTCGAAGGCGGCGTTGTGCGCCACGATAATGACGTCCGGGTCCTCCAATAACTCGATGAAAAACTTGACCCCGTCCTCCCTGATCAGGACCCCTCCCCGCTGCGCAGTCTCATCGTAATAGGAGCAGCATACCAGCCGGGGGACAAGCCTCCCGGGCTGAATCAGATAGGTCTCCGTGTCGAAGGCAACGTAGCGCATGACGGTCTCCTGACCAGGGGGTTAGAGGGCGACTACTTCTCGGCGTCGGCGTCGTCGGTTATCGCCTCGGAGGACCACTTCACCTTGGTGAACTCGCCGCCCGTCCGGGTGGCAACCTGGAAGGCCCTGGCGAAGATCTTGGCCCCCTTGGCGGGCTGTTTGGAGGAGATCATGTCCTCCATAGTCTCCTCGTCGATGTCCTCCTCCTCGGACCCAGGCACCAGCGCCAACGCCAGACCCTTGATGTTGGCCAGGGCGGAGGCGTTGTCCAGGTTCACCAGCCAGGAGGCCTCGTCCCCGGCCTTGAACTGGGGCTTTCCTTCAAGGTCCGCAGGAGGCGTGAACTCCAGGACGTCCCACTCGGCGCAGAAGAAGTGGTGCCCTTTCTTCTGCTGGCTCTCGAAGACCTTCAACTCCCGCAGCTCCAACTCGAAGTCCCCCGGGCAGATGTACCGCCCGGAACCACTCGTCCTGGTGGTTCCCATTCCGTCAAAGATTCCCATGTCATTCTCCTTGTCCCTCTCGGGCTCAGTCTCGCCCCGGTCACAACGACCGGGTTATCCTCTCGCCATCGTGGCGAATAGGAGCTTCCAGTTATCCCTTTACCTTTGTGATCCGGTACTCGACGTCAATGACGAAAGTCTTGATCTTGTCTGTCATCAAAAGGTCCTTTATCCTCTCGCCATCGTGGCGAATAGGAGCTTCTGTTTGTTCCCAGATGTGTGCTCGATGTACTTCGCATTTTTCAAAGCGCCTTGGAATGCGTTTTCAAAAGGCTTCGTATGGTTGCAGTAGTAGACATCCACCTCGTCGGCGTCCTGTCCGTAGCGGTGCGTCCGCCCCAAGAGTTGTTCCCAGGCGTCCCCGCTACTCGGAGGAGACAGCACTATCTGCCGACTCCACGCCTGTAGATTTTTTCCCGTACCTTGGGCGAAGATGGACATCCCACACGTCTCCGCCTCGCTCGGGGGGAGTGTCCCCGCCCCGTAGACGGGGAAGCCCTCCGCCGCCAAGGCGTGCCCCATGGCCTTGGTGTCATACCAGAGGATCACGGGGACGTCCTGGTTGTCTGCCCAGTTCTTGACCCACTTCACGAAGAAGTCGGAGATCCAGACGGGGACCGTAGGCGGAGCTGGTTTGTGTCGTTGCTCGTCCCATGCCTTCCAGGCCCTGTGGATGTACCCCCTCTCCCCTTCCTCGAATTCCTTCTTTACCTGAAGGAAGACCAGGAAGGGGGAGTCGTAGCCCTCGTCGGAGTTGGCCTGTAGCTCCCCCCGGACGCAACGAAACCACGTCCGCCGGGCCATTAACCATTCCCTGTCCTCAACTTTCTGGGGGGTCAACTCCCACGCCCAGCGGTAGTAGAACCCC
>Ga0307992_1002634_pt1 | contig 10157 bp, 11 predicted proteins | sample EllFjometagen133_FD_203162 | JGI IMG/M metagenome (GOLD analysis project Ga0307992, IMG submission 203162) | Marine microbial communities from Ellis Fjord, Antarctic Ocean - #133 | ecosystem: Environmental > Aquatic > Marine > Unclassified | place: Southern Ocean | collected 2014-10-08
TAAAAATGAGCATGTCTATATTATGTCTACAGACCAAGATTTCTTACAATTGGTAAATGAAAATATATCAATTTGGAGTCCCACCAAAAAACAATTATATACATATCAAAACTTTCATGAAGAAATTGAATTATACCCATGGAATTATATAAATTATAAAGTTTTAAAGGGTGACGGAAGTGATAATATATCAGGTATAAAAGGATTTGGTATAAAAACCGGAAAGAAAACATTTCCTTTTTTATTCAAAGAAAAACAAATATATATTTCTGATATTATTAATCACGCGGTTAAAAATAAAGGAAAATTTAAGATTTATGATACAATTCTAGAAGATGAAAAGAAATTAGAATTAAATTATAATCTTATGAATCTAGACAATATATATTTGAAAAAGCACACTAAATTAATTTTAGATAATGCTTTATCAAAAAGTTATAAGTTTAATAAGTTACAAATTTTAAAATTCATACTTGAAGACCAGATTAATTCAGCTATTAAGGATCCAGAAAAATGGCTATATGAAGTTTGGAGCAAAGTAAGTTGGAGAACCAAACAAAATGAACAAACTAAGTGATTATGGCTATCAATTTCAATTAAAATTGATTATCTGTTTAATGACAGATTATAATTACTTCAGACAAATTATAGATATTATACTCCCGGAATATTTTGAGTCTGAAGCTAATGCTATGATTATAAAAATAATTAAGGATTATAACTTAGAATACAGAAAAGTTCCTACTTTAAATGCTTTAGCTATCATAATTAAAAAGATAGACGATGAAGTACTTAAAATAAGTATTATCAATAATCTTAGAGAAGCACAAAAATATATTAAGACTTCTGATTTAGATTTTATTAAAAAAGAAACATTAGAATTTTGTAAGAATAAAGTTTTAAAGAATGCAATCGAAAAATCAATTGATTTATTAGAAGTTGGGCGTTATGATGAAATACAAAAATTAATTACTGACGCTAATAAAGCTGGTGTATCAAAAGATCTCGGACATGATATTAAATTAGATATAGAAAAAAGATATTCTGATGAAGTAAGAAAACCTATTCCGACTCCTTGGGCTCCAATTAATGACAGAACAGATGGTGGTATGGGTTCCGGCGATTTAGCAATTGTTACTGCTCCTGGCGGCGGAGGAAAGTGCGTAGGAAAAAATACTGTTATTGAAATTGAGTACGAAGAATTAGGGTTACAAATAAAGAATCAAATTTTATGGTTTAAACCATGGGACAAAAATATTTACAATGATACATATATTTTTGCATATCAAATATTTAAATTATTAAATTCGAAAACAAATATTATAAGATTAAAAAAGGAAAATATTAAAATAGGAGATTTATTTAAAAATCTAGATATAGAAGTTACAGAACATAGTAATTATAATCCTGATTTTTATCTTAAAGTTAATACTCCATATGGTTATAAAGATATTAGTAATTTATTTCGGACAGAATTACAACAAAGTGTAAGATTATATTTTTCTAATAATACAACTTTAGAAACTAGTTTAGATCATAGATTAAAGGTTAATGGAGATTGGAAACATGTCAAAGATATATGTATTGATAATGATATCATAGAAACAAAATCTGGGATGACATCTTTAAAAAGAGTTCATAAAGGAAAAGAAAAAATTTTATATGATATATCTGTAAAAGATGTACAATGTTACTATTCAAATGGGATATTATCTCATAATTCTTGGGCGCTCGTTTCTTTGGCAACTTTTGCTATTAAACAAGGTTATAAAGTTGTCCATTATACAATGGAACTCTTAGAAGAATATACTGGTTTAAGATATGATTCTTGTTTAACTGGAATACCATTTAGGGATTTAAAATTACATCAAGAATCAATAGAAAAATATTGGGCAAATGTTAAAGGTGAACTTAAAATCAAATTTTATTCATCTAAAACATCTAGTGTTAATACATTAAGAGCTCATATTGAAAATTTAAAATTAGAAGAATTTGATGCGGATTTAATTATTTTGGATTATGCAGATAAAATGATTAGTATCACATCTAATTCAAAAACTAGAGATGACCAAGTATATGGTAATTTATATGAAGAAATAAAAGGATTAGCTCAAGAATTACAATTACCAATCTGGAGTGCTAGCCAAAATAACAGATGCATTTGTATTGATTCTCTAGTCGAACATAAAACTAAAGGGAAAATCAAAATTAATAGTTTGAATATAAATGATGAAATATTAACGCATGATGGATTTAAAAAAGTAACTCATATATATCCAATAGAAAAACAAGCTGCTTATAAAATTAAATTAAAAAGTGGAAAGGAAATTACTTGTTCTGCGAATCATGAATTTCCTGTTAAATATAAGAAATTAAAATCTATTCAATCCGGATTAAAGCCCGGGGATAAATTATTTATTAAAAAATAATAAAAAAAATGTGTTGCCGTCCATATTTATATTAAAGGAGATAATATGGACAAAATAAAACGATTTTTAAATAGTAAAGAAGCAAAAAAAAGAAATATATCAATTGATAATATACAATCAGTTAATTTAAAAAAATTGGAAGATGTATTTTTAAAAATATCAATTTCCGATATTCGGAATAAAACTGAAATGATATTTAAATTAATACAATATAATGTATCGGGGAATTGGGCTAATAGAATAAATGAATCTAAAAAATTTGGTAGAGACTCTTCTAGTTTAAATAGTCATATTGTTAGATATGGGAAAGATGTTGGTCATATTTTATTTAATGAAAAAGTAAAAAAATCAACTGTTAATAAAGAAAATTATTTAAAAAAACATTCTGTTGAAGAATGGTATAAATTATGTAAAAGTAAAGCTAACTATGGATTATCACCATGCATTGATAGATATGGCAAAATTTATGGGCCCATTAAATGGCAAGAAATATTACAAAAAAAATTGGCCACTCAGAAAGAAAATTTCAAGGATAAAAAATGGCATAATGGCAGCACATTAGAAGAATATCAAGAAAGACATGGGATAGAGGATGGATATAATAGATGGAAGAAAAGATATGATAAACATTCATATGATGTGTCTAAACAAAGATATATCGATCAATATGGCAAAAAGTTAGGTACAAAAATATGTCATGATTTAAAAGATAATACTTCTAAATCAGCCTTTATTAAAAGATATGGTGAAAAAGATGGAATATTAAAATATAAAGAAAATTGCAAAAAATGTGCAATTACTGAAGCTAAAATGATTTGTTTATATGGCGAAAAACAAGGAAAGATAAAATATAAAGAATGGATATTAAAAGTAACTGCTAGCAATAAAAATAGAAAATTTAATGGTTATAGTAAGATTTCTCAAGTATTATTTTGGTTATTATATGATGAATTAAATATCAATGATAAAAATAATTGTTATTTTGGAGAATTAAATAATGAATATCAATTTTATGTTAATCATGAAAATAATTATCCTAAAAAAATTATAAGAGTAGATTTTAAATGTAAAAATGTTATTATTGAATATGATTGTGATTATTATCATGATGAAGATTTGGATAGACAAAGAGATGCTTTATTAATAACAAAAGGATATAAGATATTAAGGATTAATCATAATGAATTTATAAAATATAAAAATAGGGATGGGATTATTAATAAATGTAAACAATTTATAAATGAAAATGCATAATTTAAATCCTATAGACTTTATCATGGATGAAATAGAATCTATAGAATTAATAGGAGACAAGGAAACAGTCGATATATCAGTTGAAGATACACATATGTTTTATGCGAATGATATATATACTCATAATTCTGCTGTGAATGAGGATATTATCATGGCAGACAAAATTTCAAATTCATATGAAAAGATTATGATTGCAGATTTTGTAATGTCTGTATCTAGAAAACCAGGCGATAAAATTGGAAAACAAGCTAGAGTTCATATAGTAAAAAATAGATATGGACCTGATGGTGAAACTTGTCCGGCTAAATTTGATGCGGATAATGGAAATATCATTTTATATGAACCTACATCAATTGAAGGAAAAGAAGAACAAAGTAAAATGGGAGATAATGGTCCTATTGTAAAGAAATTTTTACAATCTCGCTATGAAGAATTTAATATGAATAAAAAGAAAGATTAAATGAAAATAATATATACAAAAGAAGAAGTTAATGAGGCGACATTGAAATACTTCAAAGGGGATTCATTAGCGACAGATGTATGGATAGATAAATATTGTCTAAAAAATAAAAATGGTGAACATATAGAAAATAGTCCCCATGATATGTTTAATCGAATAGTTGATGAATTATATAGAATTGAAACAAATTATGATAATCCAATTCCTATTAAAAAAATTCATGAATTAATAGATGATTTTAAATATCTAATTCCTGGTGGTTCGATAATGGCTGGAATAGGTAATATCGATATTACTTCATTATCAAATTGCTTTGTTATAGCACCATCTTTAGATTCTTATGGGGGAATTTTTAAAACAGATCAAGAACAAGTTCAATTAATGAAACGCAGAGGTGGTGTAGGGCATGATTTAAGTAATTTAAGACCTATGAACATGTCTGTGAATAATAGTGCGATGACATCAACTGGGGTTGTTTCATTTATGAATAGATTTTCTAATTCAACACAAGAAGTTGCCCAAGGTGGAAGAAGGGGCGCGCTCCTCTTAAGTATATCAATAAAACATGTTGACGCAGACAAATTTATTGATGCAAAAATAGATATAACAAAAATTAATAGTGCTAATATATCAGTAAAAATTGATGATGATTTTATGAATGCTGTAATTAATGATAATGATTATATTCAATCTTTTCCAATTGATATAGATATTAATTTTGATTCCGGTATAAAAGAAGAAGATTTAGAATATGATGTATTAACAAAAGGTGCTCTAGGATATTATAAAAAAATTAAAGCTAAAAAATTATGGAATAAATTAATTCATAATAATTGGAAATCAGCTGAACCAGGGATACTATTTTGGGATACAGTGCGGAATAATTCATTAGCTGATATATATCCTGAGTATCAATCCGTAACTACAAATCCATGTATTCCCAAATGGGCAAAGTTAATGACTTTAGATGGAATAAAAGAACTGAAAGATGTTAATATTGGAGATATAATATGGAGTGCAAATGGTTGGACTACTATTATAAATAAGCAAAATTCCGGAATTCAAGATATATATGAATATGACTTAGAAAAAGATTTTAAATTTTTTGGCACTCAAGGGCATCAAATAATAGAAAATGGTAAAAAAATAAAAGTTAAAGATGCTAAATTTATAGATTGTTTTTTAAATAATATTAAAGATGATTTCGCATCTTTTACAGCTCCATTAAGTATAGAACCATTAAACATTCAATCATCTAAATATTTCTCAACTGAAGAAGTATTTGATATTACTGTAGATAATGAATCTCATACATTTTGGAATAATGGATGTAATATTGCTAATTGTGGTGAAATTAATTTGTGTTCTTACGGAAGCTGTATTTTAGCATCTTTAAATTTATATTCATATGTAAAAAATCCTTTTACTAAAACTGCAATATTTAATTCTAAATTATTTAAAGAACATGTGCATCATGCTCAAAAAATAATGGATGATATTATTGATTTAGAAATAGAAAAGTTAGATAAAATTCTAGATAAAATAAAAAATGATATTGAAGATTGGAATATTAAACAAAATGAGTATGATTTATGGATGAAAATAAAAGAAAAAACTATTAATAGTAGAAGAACAGGCTTAGGAGTAACTGCAGAAGGTGATATGTTAGCAGCATTAAATTTAATATATGGAACTCAAAAAGCAACTACATTTTCAGAAAAAATACATAAAATATTATATAAATATAGTCATATGTCATCTATAGATATGGCAAATGATCGCGGAGCATTTAATATATATGATTTTGATTTAGAAAAAGGAAATAAAAATTCTATAAAATTAATGAAATTGCTACCAGATATATATAAATCACGATTAGAGAAATTTGGAAGAAGAAATATAGCAAATACAACAATTGCCCCGGCCGGCAGTATCAGTATCTTAGCACAAACAACATCAGGAATTGAATCTGCTTTTAAAATTTATTATAATAGAAAACGAAAAGTAGATATATCCAGTAGAAATACAACTACTGATGAAAATGGAAATAATTGGGAAGAATATAATGTTATTCATAATAAATTCATACATTGGTATAGCATAACTAATAATATATTATTTAAAGAAGCTAAATTATATTTAGAAACAATATCTAATAATGAATTTGATATAATTATTAAAAAATCTCCATATCATAATGCTACATCGGAAAATATAAACTGGATAGAAAAAGTAAATCTTCAAGGAACAGTACAGAAATGGATTGACCATTCAATATCCGCGACAACTTGTATCCCAGAAAATTCAGATGAGAAATTAGTGAATGATATTTATATAAAAGCATGGAAATCTGGTTGTAAGGGGCATACAATATATCGCGATAACTCTAGAGCAGGGATTATGACCAATAGAAAAAAGAAAAATGGTAGAATTGTTCCCCATCGTCCGAAAAAAGTTGATCATGATATTCATCATACAGTTGCTAAAGGAAAGAATTGGGTTGTATTAATAGGACTTGTAAAAGATCCATCAGATGGATTAATTAAACCCTATGAAGTATTTGCATTTAGAAAAAAATTAGTATCATTATCTCCTAGTATTACAAAAGGTATAATGAATAAGATAAAATCAAAACATTATAATTTAGAATTAAAAGATATTACATTAGAAGATGTAACCAGTTTATTTGAGCAAGATGAAAATCAAGCACTATGTAGACAAATATCATTATCACTAAGACATAAAATACCCCTAGAATTTATTGTTGATCAATTAAATGAAGCAGAAGGAACAATTATATCATTTAGTAAAGCAATTGCACGAACACTTAAGAAATATATTGATAACTCAGAATTATTACCTAGTAAAGAATGCCCGGAATGCAAAACACCAAATTCATTGGAATACTCAGGTGGTTGCTTCATCTGTAAAGAATGTGGTTTTAGCCAATGCGGCTAGAAGATAAATATAAATATATAAAAATCAAATTATGAAATTAAAAGAATTATTAGACAAAGTATTTGAAAATGGAGCAATTAATAATACAATTGATGGAACTGAAAGATATACAATGTTTCCCGAACATTTAAAATTATACAAAGATAAATTATTAGAATGTGACGAGTTTAAAAATGTCGACCTAGTTATTATAGATAAACCAGTAGTTACATATAGAAATATACTCGCTGAATGTCAAACAATAAAATTAGATAACGATATTAAATTTAAAGAAATTTTATATCTATATAGTTTATCGTTACATGCTATAAATAAAAATATAATGCTTCGAGGAGTATTTGCTATTGATAAATAAAATATCATATGAAATATACAAAACTAAAACCAGAATTAACGAAATGGCAAATGCTTTTTCAAAGAGAGAAAGTAAAAGAATATAAAAGATGTTCTACTAATCCTATATACTTTATCAGAAGGCATTGTAAAATAATTAATTCTAATAAAGATCCTATTAAATTCGAATTATATCCATTTCAAAATGATATATTAGATTTATTTCAAAATAATCAAAATGCATTTATATACACATCACGGCAAATGGGCAATACATCATTATTATGTGGATATATTCTATGGTTGATGACATTTCATTATGATAGAAATATAGGCTATATTGTACCTAAGCTGAAAGCAGGCCAACATGCATTGGATATAATAAAATGTATGTGGTCGTATTTACCTAAAGAATTTCAAAGAAAATCAATAAATAATTCCAAAAGTTATCTAGCATTTGAAAATGGGTCATCTGTGGATATAAAATCACATCGTTCTTTTGGTAAATCTACATCATATGGACATATAATATTTGATACTGCATCCTATATTCATATGGATGAAATTTGGATTGCACATGCCCTAGATTTAGAAGAACCTAAACAAATTATTATATCTACCAATGCTATATCTTCCAATTCAACAACTAATGGATATCTAAGGGAGATATGGAAAAATGCATTACTAGGATTAAATAACTTTGAAACACTTAGAGTTCCATGGGATGAACATCCGGATAGAAATATAGGTTGGAGAAAGATACAAGATAAAGTATTAGGAAAAGAAAGTGCAGCAATTGAATATGATGCAATTGAACCCAAAATATAAATATATGTCTAAGAGAAAGATTTTAAAGGAATTTAATGATATCCGTTATAATAGGATAAATAAATTTGATATCATTAATAAGTATACAATATTACGAGATGGAATAGAGTTTATTTTAAATAATAATACAGCAAATGATGCACCATATCATAATTTCAGTCATTTATTAGACACTGTTAACTATTGTAATTTTCTATATAAATATTCATCCAATATTAAAAAGGATAATTTAAAATTAGAAATGTTATTATTATCAGCTTTATTTCATGATTTTAATCATTCACAAGGTAAAGAAAAAGATGATGTCAATATTGAAATGGCAATTGTTGGATTAAAAAAATTTATAGATAACGAACATAAAGGAAGGTATTCAGATCCTGAATTATTTTTTATATCTAGTTTAATTAGAGCAACCACATTTCCTGGATGTACAATTGAAAATATTGATTTAACTGAATATAAGATGATAATTAGAGATGCCGATTTTATGCGTGTATATGATACCAATTACATTCAATTTTGTTTTATTGGTCTAAAAAATGAGTCTAATTGTACATATTCACAATGGGCAGACGGTCAATTTGGATTTCTCGAAAAGTTATTCTATTATACCTACGTAGGCAAAATGATACACAAGAAGTATAAACAGACATTATGGGATGAGTATAATGGGATTAAAAATAATATATATAAATAATTTATGTTTTGATAAATTACTAAATATATATAGATATATAAGTTATATTAATATATATATACAAATTAGTTATATATTCATTCATCAATATCAATACTAACATGAAAGATATAGAATGCCCTTATTGTCAACATGAACAAGATATATGTCATGATGACGGGCAAGGATATGAAGAAGATGTAAAACATGAAATGCAATGTAGTAATTGTGATAATTTTTTTGTTTTTTATACATCTATTATATATCATTATGAAGCATTAAAAGCAGATTGTTTAAATGATGGAATTCATAATTGGGAAGCACAAAGGTGTTATCCAAAAGAGTATACAAAAATGGAATGTTCAATGTGTGGTGAGAAAAGAACCCCAACAGACGAAGAAATGAAAATAATACTTGAAAATGACAACTAGTGAACTAAAGCAAATAATTAAAGAAGAAATTGATGAGTATTATATTCTTGAAACAGAAGAACATTTATTATTTTGTAAATGTGTGTATGATGCAATGGATAAGAGATTTCCAACAAAAATAAAATTTAAGGAATGGGTAAAAGAAAATAAAATAAAATAAAATGACAAATAAAAGAGTATACAAAGAATGGGAAGACATATATCCACTAACTTTAATTCAAATGAGCTATGGTGGTAAATATATAGCTTTTAATTGTGAAGAAGATGCATCATATGTACAAAATGTTAACACAGAAGAAATATCTTTTTATTTGGATGATTGGCTCGAAGAGAAAGTTTCTCCCATTTTATATGGAGTAGGAACTACAATAATGGATGCAATGAATAGTTTACTTGAAGTGATGAACAAAAAGCAATGAATGAACTAGACATATTTCAATATTATCTAGATGATCCTGATTCGTATAAATCTTATGATGATTGTTATAATGAATTAATTAAAACAAATAATATTAAAATATTTCCTTTTTGCTTAGATTCAGATGGAATATGGAAAAGATTGGAGTTAGATTGGATGCTAGAATATTTTATAGAAAAAGAAGAATATGAAAAATGTATTATAATAAAAAAAAATATAGATAAATATTTTATTGCATCTCCAAAAAAACAAAAAAAATTAAATATAAAATTAAGAAAACATCATGAATAAACTAGACAAAGATTACATTGAACTACTTAAAGACATTAATTTAAACGGGGTCATTAAGAAAGATCGAACATAATAAATA
>Ga0307992_1002635_pt1 | contig 10156 bp, 20 predicted proteins | sample EllFjometagen133_FD_203162 | JGI IMG/M metagenome (GOLD analysis project Ga0307992, IMG submission 203162) | Marine microbial communities from Ellis Fjord, Antarctic Ocean - #133 | ecosystem: Environmental > Aquatic > Marine > Unclassified | place: Southern Ocean | collected 2014-10-08
CGACGGCGTCTCTTTAAGCCGTGTTGACCCGGTCTGACATTAATTCTTTTAGCGGTTTTTAGAGCATTAGTTTTAAGACCTAAATCTTCACCAATTTGTCTTTGCAATCGTTGTTTTGGTCCCGTGTATCTAGCCATAGTATTATTTTGTAATCTGTATTTTAGTTAATAGCATTAAATTAATTTCTTTGTTTTCTAGGACGAGTTCCATTATGAGGCATTGGAGTCATGTCAGCAATTAAAGTGATATTGGTCCCCTTGGCTCTTAAAACTCTCAGAGCCACATCTCTACCTGGACCCGGTCCTTTGATATAAACTTCGGCTTCCTTCATCCCCAAGTTAATAGCTTTAGTAATCGCATTTTCAGCGGCCACCGCAGCAGCATAAGAGGTAGATTTTCTAGAACCCTTAAAGCCGGAGCTACCAGTCGAAGACCAGGCAACAACGTTGCCTTTTTGATCAGTAACAGTCACGATGGTGTTATTAAAAGTAGCAGAAACATAAATTCTAGCAACTGTAACAACTTTTTTATTCTGCTTTTTTTTACTATTATATGCCATGATTATTCATCTTCCTTAATTTTTTTTGCAGCTTCCGTCTTAGTAGCCATATCTTTGGTTATTGCTCCCACAGTCTTTCTCTTACCTTTTCTAGTACGAGCATTAGAGCGAGTTCTTTGACCTCTGACGGGCAAGCCCATAATATGACGAATGCCTCTATAGGTTCTAATTCTTTTTAATCTATTAATATTATCGCCAATCCGTCTTCTAAGGTCGCCCTCAGTGATGATGTCATCTAAAAGTTTTTGAATTTGATTAATCTCTTGCCCGGTTAAATCACGAGCCCTTTTATCAGGATCAATCTTAGCTTGTTTCACAATTTCCTGAGCTTTAGTCAGTCCAACGCCATAAATATAACGCAAGGCGTATGTTATTTTCTTTTCTCCTGGTATATCGTGACCGGCAATTCTTGGCATATAATTTTATCCTTGTCTCTGTTTATGTTTAGGATTCTCACAAATTACTCTAACCACACCATGGCGGCGGATAATTTTGCATTTTGGACATCTTTTTCTTACAGACGATGATACCTTCATGACAATCCTTTAATTAAAATTCTTTTTTAATATCTTTTCTGGTTGATCGATAGGTAATTTTACACTTACCTAAATCATACTTAGACACATAGCCTTTAATAATATCCCCAGGCATAACTCTAATGCGATACAAGCGCATTTTGCCTGATAAAGTTCCCAATAAAACCTTGTCTTCTAAGCCGGGAACCTCGCTATCAGTGACTTTTATCTTAAACATGGTGTTCGGCAAACAACTCTCAACATCACCGTAAACCATAAAACGGTCTTGATTCTGAGACTTTGGTTTAGTCAAAATAATCTGTCTCTTTTCTTTAGCCGAGCGCTTATGTTGTTGAACTTTACCCATATTTTTAATTTTTTAATTATTCTTCTGTTTAGATTGATTTAATCAAAACAGAGTGTCTGATTATATCAAAAATAATCAGAGATTACATCAGTAACCCCAGATTGGATGACACCAACTTTTTTACAATCCTAATTTCATAACAATTTCTTCATAAACCCGATCTATCTCTTGTTCGCCATTAATCATAATCAGCTGATCTTTATCTTTATAAAAAGCTAAAACTTCTTCGGTTAACTTATGAAACAGTTTAATTCTTTCACGAATTGCCTGTAATGTTTCGTCTTCACGATCGCCGGTTCTACCGGATATTCTCCAAAGAGCTTCTTTATCTGAAACATTAATAAAAATTATTTTTTCAGTACCATCGGTAAATGCTCCGACTTGAGCAATTGTTCGGGGAAAACCATCAATAATGAAGCCGACTTTATATTCGGGCTTTTTAAGATATTCCATAACTATCTCAATGGTTTTGTCGTCAGGAACTAAAGCGCCAACGTTCATCGTCTCCTTCAACCATCGACCCAGCTTAGTTCGACTTTTAGCCATTTGTCTAAAAATGTGACCAGAAGATAAATAGGGTATCCCTAATTTTTCAGCAAGTAATTTTCCCTGAGTTGATTTGCCGGCACCTTGAATGCCGATGAGTACTATTTTCATATTTTTTTAGTTTATTAACACGAAACTGTAATTTAACCCAAAATTTCTTATATTTCAAGAGAAGCTATAAATAAATCGACAGCTAAATAATCCTATTTATACTTTTCATAATTTTGTCCAACTAATTGGCTCTCTATTTGTTTGGATGTTTCTAAAATTACTGACACAACAATTAACACACTAGTTCCACCAATGGCCAAAGACTGAATCCCAGTTAAAGCTTGAGCTAATGAAGGTAGTAAGGCGATAAACCCCAAAAACAATCCTCCAACTAAAGTTATTTTAGTCACCACATACTCTAGAAAGTCTTTAGTCGCTTTACCCGGTCTAATTCCAGGAATAAAAGCGCCACTTTTTTTAAGTTCTTCTGCTAGATCTTCAGCATTGAAAAAGACTAGGGCTGAAAGATAGGTAAAAGCAAAAACTATAATAAAATAAATCAACATGTAAACGGCCGATGTTTGATCGAACCAAACTATTAATTTTTCTCCAATATTAACTAGGGTTTGATTGGCCGAAGATTGGAAAATCCTAGCCACAAAAGAAGGCACCATCATAATTGACAAAGAAAAAATAATGGGCATGACGCCGGCTACATTAACTCTAATCGGCAAGTGGGTTTTTTGTCCACCTAAAACACGACTGCCTCTAACTCTCTTGGCATACTGAACCATAACTTTTCGCACTGCTTCGTTCATGAACACCACCAAGCCAATGACGGCTAAAAATACTGCCACAAAAACAATCAATTTAAAAAATTGTTCACCCCTAATAATAGTGGTGGTTTGCCCAATTACTACTGGTAATTGACTGACAATACCGGCAAACATAATCATTGAAATGCCGTTGCCAATACCATATTCGCTCACTAGCTCCCCTAACCACATCAAAACCATTGCTCCAGCTACCAAGCTGCTAATTACAGCCACCAGGGACAAAAAGTCGTAAGACATTAACAAATTTTGCGAACGCAATAAAGCAATCACCGAAATACTTTGGACAATGGCTAGCGGCACCGCAATCAACCGAGTATATTGATTAACTTTTGCTTGTCCTGATTCTCCTTCTTTCCGCATTTCCTTAATGGCGGGAAAAACCATGCCGGCCAACTGCATGATAATCGAAGCAGTAATATAAGGGTTAATTCCAACTGCAGCTATGGAAAATCTAGCCAAAGTACCTCCGGAAAAAATGTTTAGCAGACTTAAAAATTGACTGCCGGCAAAAATAGATTGAATTTGATTAAGATCGACAATGGGAACAGGGATATGAGCTAAGACACGAAAAACTAAGAATGTTAAACCTGTAAATAGAATCTTCTTCTTAAGTTGAGAATTTGAAAAAATTTTTTTGATGACAGCAATAATTTGATCAATCACAGATAGGCCCAAGAGTTAATTTTTAATGGTGCCGCCCATTTCCTTAATCACTGCAGCAGCTCCAGATGTAACTTTGAGACCTTTGACAGTAATTTTTTTCTTTAGTTGCCCGCGTTTAACAATTTTGGCTCGTTTAAAAGCTGAGTCGATAATTCGATTAGCTTTTAAAGTATCTAAAGTAATAACATCAAAATCAAATTTATTAATGTTGTTGAAGGTAATCTCAGCAACCGGCCTAACCACATTAAAACGACCCTTACCTCTAAGCATTGGCATTCTTTTAATGATCGGTAACTGGCCACCTTCAAACCACAAAGGCACTTTAGAACCGGATCTGGATTTTTGACCTTTTTGACCACGGTTGGTGGTATGGCCACCTTTACCAGATCCATAGCCTCTTCCAAGGCGTTTTTGTTTTTTGTCTGTAATTTTGATTAAACTGTTTAGTAGACTCATAGCGTGATCTCTTATTTATCTAACTTAGCTTCCTTCAAGGAATCTATTTTTTTAACTGTTGTTTTTTTAATTGTAGGCTTAGCTTTTTTTACTACGGATTTCTTCACTGCTAGCTTCTTCACCATTGATTTCTTTGCCACTGGGTTTTTTGCCACGGGTTTCTTCACCGCAGGTTGCTTACTAGTAACTTTACTGGCAACTTTACTGGCAACTTTCTTGTCAACAACTTTTCCTGCTCTAGTCACAACTTTTCTCTTAAAAACTTTTTTTCTAACTGACCTATTTTCTTGTCTAATTTGAGGTTTTGGTTCTCCTTTAACAACCTCTTGCTCTATCTTGATACCGCGAACCTTGATTATCTTACTGGCCTGTTTCAAAGCTGCAAATGTAGCATAAACGCTGGTTGCTTGGTTCTCACTACCTAAAATCTTGGCTGAAATATCTTTAATACCAGCTGCTTCAACAACTGCTCTTACTGGTCCGCCGGCAATTACGCCAGAACCTTTGGCTGCCGGTTTAAGTAACACATGACCGGCCCCAAACTTGCCTTCAATCGCAAAGGGTAAAGTAGTGCCGTCAATTGGAATCTCAATCATTTTTTTTCTAGCCTGTTTAACACCCTTACGAATTGCAGAAATAACATCGTGAGCTTTACCTAAACCAACTCCAACTTTACCTTTTTTATCGCCAACTACCATGAGCACTGAAAATCCCATTTGATCTCCGCCCTTAGTTTTCTTCGATACACGGGAAACTCTGATCACTTTTTCTTCAAATTCTGATTTCTTTTTTTCACCTCGTTTATACATGTATTGTCCTTAATTGATTTAAAAATCCAATCCTTCTTGACGAAGAGTATCAGCTACGGCCTTAACTCGACCATGATAGCGATAAGAGCCTCGGTCAAAAACTAACTGTTTAATTTTTTTAGCTTTAAGCTTAATGGCCAATTTTTTGGCCACAACAATTGCTTTTTCAGTTTTAGTCCCTTTAAGCTTTTTTTTGTTTCCATCGCTCAAACCAATTAAACTCACGCCCTTATCATCGTCAATAACCTGTAAATAGATATGTTCATTGGAACGTAAAACACTTAGGCGTGGTCTGCTGGCAGTCCCATGCAATTTTTTACGAACACTAATTTTTCTTTTTTGAGCTGACGTGTGATAGTGAGTAATTTTAGACATAGTTTAATTAAAATTGACTGTTATTCGGCAGCAGTCTTTCCTGGTTTCAACTTAACAACTTCGCCTTCATATCTAACACCCTTGCCTTTGTAAGGTTCCGGTGGCTTAATAGCTCTAATATCAGCGGCTACTTGACCGACTTTCTGTTTATCAATGCCAGAAATGTGAATGGTATCTTCACCTTCTAAGACAAAAGTCACATCCTCAACCGGTTCAACAGCCACAAAGTGGGAAAAACCTACAGCTAACTCTAGTCCCTGACCTTTTTTCTTAACTCTGTAGCCAGTGCCAACTAGTTTTAAAGTTTTTTTATAACCTTCAGTTACACCAATAATATTATTTTTAATCAAACTTCTCACCAAACCATGGAATGATTTAGCTTGTTTACTATCTTTTTTGCGGCTAACTCTAACTTCACCTTCTTTCACCTCAACCTCAATTAAACGAAATAAAGGAGCTGTTAATTGACCTTTCGGGCCAATTGCCACTACTTCAACATCGTTAATTTCAATTTTAACTTGATCTGGTATTTTGATGGGTTTCTCACCTATTTTTGACATTATTGTTTCTTTATTACCAAATTTGACAAATTAACTCGCCGCCAACATTTTTCTCTCTAGCTTCTTTATCAGTCAACACGCCCCTATTAGTTGAAACTAAAGTAATCCCGTAGCCATTCAGAGCTGGCGGCACTTTGTTGGCCCCAGCATAAAGTCTTCTACCGGGTTTAGAAATTCTTTTAAAGCCAGTAATTCCGGCTAAACTCTCAACATATCTTAGCTTGATGTTCATTTCTTTTTGAGGTATTTTATCAATAATCTCAACAGCTTCGATATAATTATTCTCCACTAGTTTATGAGCAATAGCCTCCTTCAATTTCGAGTGAGGCATGTTCACTTCTTTTTTCTTAGCCATCAGACCATTTTTGATTCTGATGAATAAATCGCTGATTGGATCGGTTATTAACATAAATTGATATCTTTTTAATTCAAAATTATTTACTAGATTTGGTTACTCCTGGTAATTCACCCTTAGCAGCCAGTTCTCTAAAAGTTAATCGACTTAAACCAAAGTATCTCATGTAACCTCTAGGACGACCTGTAATTTTACAACGATTTATCCCTCGAGTCGAGACCCGATTTCGTTTACTCTCACCTTGGCTCAAAAAATCATCAAAATAAGATTTTCTTTTCTGCCTCAGTTTGTTAGATTTAATAATTTTAGATATTTTTGCCATAATTTAATTATCTTTTGCGAACGGCATACCTAGTAACTCTAATAATTTAAATGATTGCTGATTATCATTGGTGCTGGTGATAATATTAACCTGCAAGCCTCTGATGCGTTCGATTTTATCATAATTAATCTCTGGAAAAACAATTTGTTCTTCCAGGCCTAAGCTATAATTACCATGGCCATCAAAAGCAGTTTTAGAAACACCTCTAAAATCTTTTACTCTAGGTAAAACAATTGCAATCAATTTATCTAGAAACTGCCACATTCTTTTGCCCCTGAGCGTAACAGTTAAACCCATGGGATCACCCACTCTTAAAGTAAAATTTGCAATGGCTTTACGAGCAGTAGTTATCACCGGTTTTTGACCGGTAATAAGCATGAATTGGTCACTAATGTTCTCGAGAGCTTTTCTCCTATCTCTGGGTTCAGCCGGGCTAGATACTCCCATGCTAACCACAACTTTTTTGATTGTTGGTACAGAAAAAGTGTTTGTTAAATTAAACTCTTTTTTGAGTTGCTCAACAATTTTCTGCTGGTATTTTTCTTTTAAACGATTCATTGGTCTTATTTTTTCTTAGTTTGTTTAGTTTCTTTTTGATAATTAATCAAGCCGCCAGTCTTTTTGAAAATTCTAGTTTTAGTACCATCCTGAGCAACTTTGTAACCAATACGATCAACCTCACCCTTTTCATTTAATATGGCGATGTTGGCAGTTGGCAAAGCCCTTTCTTGCCTGATAATTTCACCCGGTTTGCTAATAGCCGGCACTGGTTTGACATGTTTAGCATAAATATTAACACCCTTGACCACCACTCGATCTTTATCAGTTAATAGAGCCATTATTTCGCTCTTTTTACCCTTATCTTTACCGCCTGTAACTAAAACTTTGTCGCCTACTTTAAATTTCATAAAACCTCCGGTGCTAAGCTAGCAATTTTATCAAAACCATTATTTTTAACTTCCCTAGCAACTGGCCCAAAAACACGAGTGCCAACTGGCTGGGGACGAGTGCGAGATTCTACAATCACCGCGGCATTATCGTCAAAACGAATGTATTCGCCGCTAGCTCTTCTTTTTTCTTTTCTAGTTCTAACGACCACCGCTCTAACAACAGTTCCTTTAGGAATATTAGAATTTTTATCAGCATCTATCACTGAAGCTGAAACCATATCACCAACATAACCGAATCTGCGTTTAGATCCACCATAAACTTGAATGACTCGAATTTTTTTCGCGCCACTGTTATCGGCAATATTGAGGACGCTTCTCAGTTGTATCATTTTAAATTTTTCCCTGATCCAATATTTTTACTACTTTAAATCTTTTAGTTTTACTCATCGGCCGACATTCTTGAATTAAAACGTCATCACCAACCGCTAGCTTTAGACCATCGACATGACAGGCATACTTTTTAGTTCGCTTGACATATTTTTTATACAAAGGATGCATCCAACGCCTGGTCACGGTGACGCTGGCCGTTTTATCTTGAGCTAATTTGGTTATTTGTCCGGTTAATATTTTCATAAACTAATCTACTCTTTTGTTTCTTTTGTTTCTTTTGTTTCTGTTACTTCTTTTGCTTCTATTGCTTGTTGAGCCTGTACTTTTGCCTGAGCTTTTTGCGCTAATACTTTTTGATGTAGAATCGTTTTAATACGAGCAACATCTTTAGCTAATCTAGCTGGTTTAGAAGTATCATCTAACTTAGAAGCAGCTAGTTCTAATTTTGTTTGAATCAACTCTTTTTGAGTCTCTTCTAAAAGTTGATTTAACTCATCAATCTTTTTTTGGTGAAGAGCTTTAATGTCGTTAGTTTTCATGTTTATACTTTAAATTTAATCTTATTAAATATGCTTATTGGTATTTGGCCACAAATCTGGTCTTTACTGGCAACTTATGAGAAGCTTTGGCAAAAGCTTCACGAGCTGTCTGCTCATCTACCCCACTTAATTCAAAAATGATTGTGCCAGGTCTAACTTTAGCTTCATAGTGATCAACGGCACCCTTGCCACCACCCATCTTAACGCCCGACGGCTTACTAGTTATTGGTAAATCCGGGAATATTCTTACCCAATATTTACCACTTCTTTTAGTAATATAAGTAATCTTCTTACGAGCTGCCTCAATGGCAGCAGCTTTAATCCGACCTCTTTCAATAACTTTTAAACCATATTCGCCAAAATCGACAGTGGTTCGACTTTTGGCCTTTCCTTTAAGTCTGCCTCTAAATTCTTTACGGTATTTTCTGCGTTTCGGTTGTAACATGATTTATTATTCCTGAACAATATCCCCTTTATAGATCCAAACCTTAATTCCGACGTAGCCACTTCTGGTTTTTGCCGGAGACTGATAATAATCAATGTTAGCTCTCAAGGTTTGAGTGGGAACGCTTCCTTCTGAATATTTTTCCGTACGACCAATTTCCGCACCGTTTATTCTTCCAGAAAGCTGTATTTTAACACCTTTTGCGCCTGCTGACACTACCTTTTCCAGAGCTTGCTTAACAGCACGACGATGAGGATAGCGGGCGATAATCTGTTGGGCCAATCTTTCTGCAACCAGTTTAGAACTTAAATCCGGATGCTGAACTTCTTCAACTCTCAAATTGATTCTGACCTTTTTTCCCGGTTTATTCCGGGCCTCAACAGCAATAATTTTTTCGATACCCTCTTTAATTATCTGTAGATTAGAACCACCTTTACCAATAACAACGCCTGGACGACTAACCTTTAAAACAATCTTAATCATAGCTAATGATCTTTCGATCACCACTTCGTCTAAGCCGGCATGGCTCAATTTATCATGAAGATATTCTCGTAAACGATAGTCTTCGACCACTTTATTTGAGTAATCATGTTTATTAGCAAACCACTTAGACTTCCAAGAAAAAATGGTGCCAAGTCGATAGAGGGTTGGATTAACTTTTTGTCCCATAGTTTATTTTTTAGTTTCTTTTTTACTAGTTGTCTTAATTTTTTTTGCTGTTTTTTTAACAGCGGCTGCTTGCTTGACTGTCTTTTGCTTTTTAACAGCACTCTTTTTTACAATTTTTTTAGGTTTGGCTGTTTTAACCAACTTTTGTTTTTTAACGGCAATCGGGTCAGCTTGATTTTCTTTAGTTTTCAAAACCACTTCTACATGGCAGGTTCTCTTTAAAATTCGATGTGCTCTGCCGCGAGAAACAGCCCGAAAACGCTTGTAAGTAGAACCTGTTTTAACCAAAAGTTTATCAATCTCTAAATCTTCAATCTTTAGTTGATGATTATTGACTGCATTGGCGATTGCTTGCCTAAATACTTTCAAAAGAACAATAGAACTTTTTCGTTCCATTAAAGCTAGCTGCCTTAAAGCTTCAATTAGTGACAAATCTTTAACTTGATTAGCCAACAATCTAACTTTACGAGCCGTCTGTCTAGAATTCTTTTGTTCAGCTCTAATTTTCATAATCAATTTTTTTTGTTTAATGTCTTTTAATTATTAAGTTTAATATTATGTCTTAGAAGCAATTCTCTTGACCATTCGGCCATGACCTCTAAAAGTACGCGTGGGAGAAAACTCTCCTAAACGATGGCCCACCATACTTTCATTTACAAAAACTTCAGCAAAACTTCTGCCGTTATGAACAAGAAAGGTGTGCCCCACAAAATCAGGGGCAATCATACTAGCTCTACTCCAAGTTTTTATCGGTTCTTTATCACCGGTTGTTTTCTGTTTTTGCACCTTGGCCAATAAAACTTGGTCAATGTACGGTCCTTTTTTACTACTGCGTGACATAAATAAATTTTTTAATTTTTTATAATTTT
>Ga0307992_1002636_pt1 | contig 10156 bp, 10 predicted proteins | sample EllFjometagen133_FD_203162 | JGI IMG/M metagenome (GOLD analysis project Ga0307992, IMG submission 203162) | Marine microbial communities from Ellis Fjord, Antarctic Ocean - #133 | ecosystem: Environmental > Aquatic > Marine > Unclassified | place: Southern Ocean | collected 2014-10-08
GGGAAAAACTAGATGTAGATTTGGTTATATCTTTTGCTAGGTTGAACCCTTTATGTATAAAAATTATGAAAGCTATCAAAAAGGCCAATAAAGCTTTAATTATAAAAGCAGACACAGATGGAACCTTAGGATTTCCTCTTGTACGTCGCTATATGAAAGTTGTAAGTTTTACTAAAAATCCTCTAAGATATGTATTGCGTCAAATTAAATGGAGATTGCCAATAAAGTATTTTACTCAACAGCAAATAAAATTAATTGAATTAGCAGATGCTGTTATTATTGAAAGTCCTGAGGCTTTAAGCAATGTTGCTTTTATTTTATATTATTGGCGATATCAAGATTTAATAGAAAAACTTTATTTTGTTCCTAATCCTGTTAGTGATCGAATGATATATGCTCCTATTAATAAAAAAGAAGATATTGTAATTTGTGTAGGAGGATATGATCAAAAGGATATAAAAAACACAAATGTGATGATAGATTCACTTATAGAGTTTCTAAAAATAAAAAAAGGATTTAAAGCTATAATCATAGGAACTGGAGAGAAGGACATAAAATTGCGTCTCTCTCATTGTTCATCAGAAGATAGGTCGAAAATAGAAGTTATGGGCTATAAACCTAATGAGAAATTATATAAATTTCTTTCTTCTTCAAAAATTTTTTTTCATCCTTCACGATTAGAAAGTTTTGGTATAGCAGCTGCTGAAGCAATTTGTATGGGGAATTCTATTGTTGGTGGGCCTCTTGGATCCCTTAGATACCTTTCATCTAATGGTTTCTCCGGTACTATTACCAGTGGTTTTAAAACAAAATATATGGTTAGTGCTCTTATAGAGGAATCTTTAAAATGGGAGAGGGATGTAAATAGAGGTGAAAAAATTTCTAAGTTTTGGAGAAAAAGATTAGAAAAAAAGAAAATAGCAGAGGCTATATTAAAAATTGCTTATATTTTAAAAAATAAAAAATTATAAGATAAGAGAAATTTTATAATGGGATAAGGATATTTTCCAATAAAATTTAAGAAATAGTAATTATTGATGATAAAATATAATATACTAAATGTTTAAAAGGCTGATAAATAATTTAAAAGAATATGGCTTGAAAGAAACAATATATAAAATGTTGAGGTTTATTAAACGAACTGGAGTTTTTAGTTCATCTAATCATATCAGGGCTTTATGGTTTTCAAGTGATAAGATACCAAATTTTGGCGATAAATTAACTCCATATTTAATTGAGAAATTTACTGGTGAAAAACCATTTAGGGTAAATGAATATTGTAATAAACCTTATTATATGATGTCAGGAAGTATATTGGATAGGTCTAGTCATAAGGCAATTATTTTTGGATCTGGTATTATAAAGAAAAACGAAAACATTATTAAGCCTAAAGAAATTTTAGCTGTAAGAGGGCCATTAACTAGAAAAAGATTAGTGGAACTTGGATATATTTGTCCTGAAGTTTATGGAGATCCAGCATTGTTGCTTCCGTTAATATACGAACCAAAAACTACTAAACAATATAAAATCGGGATCATACCTCATTATATAGATTATAATTATGTAAAAAATCAAATAGGTAAGGATAATGATTTTTTAATAATTAATATTTTTGATCCTATAGAAAAAGTAATAGATGACATAAATAAATGCGAAAAAACCATTTCTAGCTCTTTACATGGTTTGATTGTATCGCATGCTTATAATAGGCCATCTTTATGGGTTAAATTTTCTGATAATTTAGCTGGAGATGATACGAAATTTCATGATTATTTATATTCTGTAAGTATTAAACCATATAAGCCTCTTGGCTTTAGGTCTCACATTCCTTTATTCGAAGAGATAGAAAAAAAATTTGAGGAAGAAGAAAGTAAGGCAAGGGTGGATGGAAGTATAATACAACAATTACAAAGAAATTTATTAAATTCATGGCCATTATCTATTCATATTGATAATGAAAGATTCAAGTAAAAAATTGAATCCAAAAAATAAAATTAGATTAAATTAAGTAATGTCCAAAATTATTTTTGTTAATGATGTTGCGGCAACGGAAAGTGGAGCCTTAACAATCTTAAGGCAGTTTTTAAATGCAATTACTCTTTATTCCAATAAGGATTGTATTTATTATGTTTTTTGTTCTCGAGAAGATTTAAAAAAATATGAAAATGAAAATATTAAAATTATTAATAATGTAAAGGGGAAAAAGTGGTTGGATAGAATAAAATGGGATTTATATGGTTTAAAAAAATGGGGCAAAAAGCAAAATATTAAAGCTGATTTAGTTATTTCTTTACAAAATACAGGAGTTAGATATTTTAAAGACGTACCTCAGTTAGTATTTATTCAACAAGCCTTGCCCTTTAGTAAAGCAAAGTGGAGTTTTTTCAGAAAAGGCGAGAAGATCCTCTGGTTTTATAAAAATATCTATAAATATTTTATAAAATACAGCCTAAATAAAAATGCCTTTATTGTGGTTCAAACGAATACAATGAAAGAGGCGATTATAAAACAATTTCATTGGAAGCGGGATAAAATAAAAGCGATTAATCCCAGTTTTGAAAATATTGATATTAATAGGATTCAGCCAATAAATTTTAGGGATAATAAATTTAATATTTTTTATCCTGCTTCAACTGTTTTGTATAAAAATCACGAGTTAATCATTAAAACATTGAAACATATTAAAGACAACAAACCAGAAATATATCAAAATTTATTAGTTCACTTTACTTTTAAAGAAGATATTACTAGGAATAAACAGTTAGTGAATTTAATGAAAACTCTAAAAGTTCGGGATGGAATTATTTTAGAAGGTGCTCTGCCGTACGAGAAAGTATTATCTTTTTATAAATCTTGCAATTTGGTGGTTTTCCCGAGTTATGTTGAAACTTATGCTCTGCCATTACGGGAAACGGCTTTATTTGGTCTGCCCTTATTGGTGTCTGATTTGCCGTTTAGCCGTGAAGTCATTGGTGATTATAAAGGAGCAAGTTTTCTTAACTTTAAAGATTTTAAGCAATGGGGAGAAGCGATTATTGATATATATCAGAAAAGGCCCAAGTTTGAATCATTTAATCCCCAGCAAGCCAATTCCGGGAAACAATTTTTTGATTTAGTAGATAAATTATTAGTATAACGCTATATGAATATTTTAATAATTTCCCAGGAATTTCCTCCTGATGTTGGTGGAGCCGCTAATCGGATTTTTGGTTTTGCTAAGGGATTGGCTGATTTAAATAATGAAATTACTGTTTTATGCTCCAATCCTATTTATCCTAAAGGGAAACTTTATAAAGGATACAAGAATAAATTTTTTCAAAAAGATAAGTCTTTTGTAAAATTTGATGTATATCGCTCTTATATTCTCCCTGTTAAGCCGAACTCAAGCTTTATTAAAAGACTTTTTTCTTATTTTAGTTTTGTTATTTCAGCAAGGATTAATTTATCTAAAATATCTAAAAAATTTGATGCTGTAATTACGTGTTCGCCACCTCTTTTTGTTGCTTTAATTGGAATAAAAGCAAAAACATACTTTAAGACTAAGCTTTATCTAGACATTACTGATGCTTGGCCTGAGTCAGTTGTAGCTACTGGTTTTATGAAAAAAGGAATTCTTTTTAAATTTGGAGAAAAATTTGAAAAATGGGTTTATAAAAGTTGTGATTATTTTTTAGCTTCAGCCATTGGTATCAAGGAGCATTTATTAAAAAAGGGGGTTAAAGATGACAAGATAACTTTAGTTTATGATGGTGCTGATATTGAATTATTTGAAAAACCAGTAGACACTTTGGCTTTAAGAAAAAGGTATAATTTAAAAGACAAATTCATTGTTGGTTTTAGTGGTCTCTTGGGTTTTGCCCAGGATCCATCCTCGATTGTTAAAGTTGCTAGTGAGCTGAGAAATTATAAAAATATATTCTTTTTTATAGTTGGAGAAGGAGGAAAAAGGGAAGAGGCTGAATCCTTAGCAAAGCAGCTTAACCTTCAAAACATTAAGTTTATAGGAGTAGTGCCACGTCAAAAAGTTTATCAATATACAAAAATGTTTGATGTTTGTCTTATAACGTATAAGAACCAACCATTATTTAAAACTACTGTCCCGGCAAAACTTTTTGATTATTTATCTTCTCAAAAGCCAATTATTATTAACCTCAAAGGAAAAGCAGCAGATATCATTTTAGAAGCTAAGGCTGGTTTGGTTGCTAAAGATGGTGATACGCAAGATTTTGCTAATAAGATTTTAGAAATTTATAATAATAGCAAATCGGGAAAAGAGATGGGAGAAAATGGTTACAAATATGTTAAAATGTATTATGATCGTAGAAAGATAGTGCAAAAATTAAATGATTTTTTGTTAAAAACAATTTCTTGATCGTTTTTCATTAAATTATGAAAATAATTACAATTTTAGGGACGAGACCAGAAATAATAAGATTAAGCTTGATTCTCAAAAAAATTAGACAAGCAGGTATTAAAAATACCATATTTTATACTGGGCAAAATTATGATTCTGATTTATCAAATATTTTTTTCCGGGAGCTAAAAGTAAAGCCGGATTATTTTTGGAATGTTAAATCAAAGTTAGTAGGGAAACAAATTGCTAAAATTTTAGAAAATACAGAAAAAGCTATTTTAAAAGAAAAACCAGAATACTTGCTTGTCTTAGGGGATACTAATAGCGCTCTTTCGGCTATTATCGCTGCTCGTTATAACGTTCCTATAATTCATTTGGAAGCTGGCAATCGTTGTCATGATTGGCGAGTACCAGAGGAAAAGAATAGGGTCATTATAGACCATATAAGTACTTATTTATTACCTTATACTGTCGGCTCTAAAAATAATTTATTAAAAGAGGGAATAGACGAAAAATTTATCTTTGTTTGTGGGAATCCAATCCTTGAAGTCCTAAATTTTTTCAGTAAGTTTATTGAAAAAAGCTTAATACTAAATCAATTTAATTTAAAACCCAATGGATATTTTCTACTTACTCTTCATAGAGAAGAAAATGTGGATGACCCTAAAATTTTTAGCACCATAATTAAAGGATTAAATCTTATAGGAAGTGAATATAAAAAACCGATTATTTGGAGTGTTCATCCACGTACTAGAAAAAGATTAAAGAAAATCAAGATACAATTAAACAAAAATATAATTTTGCACGAACCATTTGATTTATTTGATTTTATTAAATTAGAAAAAAATGCCCTTGGTGTTTTAACAGATAGCGGGACTGTTCAGGAAGAGTGCTCATTGTTTCATATTCCCACAGTGACTACTCGAAATACTACTGAAAGGCCAGAAACAGTAGAATGTGGTTCTAATCTTTTAAGTGGTACTAGCAATGCAGAGAATATATTTAAAACAGTAAAAATCATGTTAAAACGACCTAAAAACTGGATTTCTCCTTACGAAAAAGATACCAATGTTTCGGAAAAAGTGTTAAAATTTATAATATCTAATAAAAATAATAAATAACATATAAATATATGGAAAAATTATTGATTACCGGAGGGACTGGTACTATAGGAAAAGAATTATTAAAAAGATTACATAACAAATATCAAATTAGGGTTATTTCCAGAGATGAACTTAAACAAGCTAAGTTAAAACCTTTATATCCTGATGTTGAATTTGTAATAACCGATGTAAGAGATTATAGAGCTGTTTTGAAAGCTATGGTAGGAATAGATACTGTTATTCATGCAGCAGCCATGAAAAGAATAGAAGTATGTGAACAATATCCAATAGAAGCTGTAAAAACTAATATATTAGGAACAGAAAATGTAGTGAATGCCGCTAAGGAGAGAAGAGTAAAAAAATTAATTAGTATAGGAACAGATAAAGGATGTGAACCCATTAATGTTTATGGTATGACCAAGGCAATAGAAGAAAAGATTACTCTTTCAGCTGGTTATAATTGTGCTCGCTACGGTAATGTTTTTGGCAGTCGCGGTAGCGTTGTGCTCCTCTTTTGGGAACAAAAACAAAAAGGATTATCATTAACAGTTACTGATCCGGAGATGAGAAGATTTATTTTAACTACCGATGAAGCAATAAATCTTTTGCTATTGGCCTTAAATAGTCTTATGGAAGGCACTATTTTCGTTAAAAAATCTCCTGCTGTCAAGGTTGGAGATATGGCGAAAGCTTTTAGCGAGAACGTTAAAATTATTGGTTCTAATCCTTTTGAAAAGAAATATGAAATGTTGCTTAATGAAGACGAAATGACTAGAGCTATTGATAAAGATGGTTATTATATTATTAACCGCGATAAAAAACGGGCTATTGCCGCTAAACCCTATACGTCTGACAATACTAATCTTTTGACCATAGAACAGATTAAAGCATTAATTAAGAAATATGTTATCAAACAAGAGTAATTATAGTTCTAAGAAAGTTGCTATAATTGGTCCTACAGGAATGTTAGGAAGTGGTGTTTATTCGGTTCTGAAAGATAAATATAAGTTAGTATTAATATATCGAAACGAAGATAAGATTAAACTCTTGGATGATAAATATGGGGGAGTAAATAGGCATAAATTGATACAATTTGATTTTTATGATCTGTATAAAGAATTTTTAGCTGGATTTTATAATGAGCATCAGTCTCCAATTCTAAAATCTTTAGTAGAGAAAATAGGAGAGATAGATGCTATAATTAATTGTGCTGGTGTTATTAAGCCATTAGTCAGTAAAGATCCTGCTTTCGCAATGTTTTTAAATGCTTCTGTGCCTCATCTTTTAGCCAATATTTATGGCCCTAGATTGATTCATATTACTACTGATTGTATTTTTAGTGGTATAGAGGGAGCTCCATATAATGAGCTATCACCAAGATCGCCCCAAGATTTATATGGTATTTCTAAAATGTTAGGAGAGCCAGTGGATTGTCTTACCTTAAGAACCTCTATTGTAGGGGAAGAAATTTCTAGCTTTAAGTCTCTTTTGGAATGGACTAAACGACAGGAGGGAAAAACTATTCACGGATATGTTAATCATTTATGGAATGGCGTTACTACTAAAGAATTTGGAAATATTTGTACTAAAATTATAGATAATCGTTCAATTTATCCAGAAAATGGTATATATCATATATTTTCTAATGTGGTTTCTAAATACGAAATGCTCTTAGCTTTTAAAGAGAAATATAATATTAATTGCAAGATTATTCTTGATGAGACTACTAAATGTAATCACGCTCTTTCTACTGCTTACGATGTTAATCAGAAATTAAGTGTTCCGTCTTTTACTGAAATGCTGAAAAATCTTTAAACTTTGTGATTTTTTATATTGTTTTATACACTATATTAAGAAACGAGGTATTTATTATGAGATTATTGGATTGTGTTGTTATGCCAACTTCCAGATTTTTAATTATTTTTATAAATAGGGGAACAGACAATATTGCAAAGATCTTTTTTAAGAATATGTTATAATTTATATTAATAATATTTTTATCTAATTGAACATGAAAAGCATTTATTATCTATTTCAAAGTTTTCGAATAAAAGATTGGATTGGAAATCTTGACAATTGTATGCCTAGGGCATACAATTGTATGTAAATAGCATACACATATCATGGTTCCGTCTTTTACAAAAAACCAAGTATTAATTTTAGAGATATTTTTTAATCACCCAGATAATGCCTATTATTTCCGTCAAATATCTCATTTTTTAAATAAAAAACCCGGTGTTTTTCAGCGGGATATTAATAATTTGGTAAAAAACGGCGTTTTGGAGAGCTATTATCAAGGGAATAATCGATTTTTTAAAATTAATAAAAATTATTCACTATACAAAGACTTAAAAAATATATTTTTTAAAACGATTGGCGTGAAAGGAGAATTAGAGAGAATTTTAAAAGATATAGAAGGGATTAAAAACGCTTTTATTTATGGTTCTTTTGCGAGAGGAGAAGAACAAAAGCAAAGTGATGTAGACTTATGTATTATCGGTTCAATTGATGAAAACCTTTTAATTAAAAAATTAACAGAATTAGAGAAGAAAGTAGATAGAGAAATTAATTATATCTTAATAGCTGAGAGCGAATATAAAAATAAATTAAAAAATAAGAATTCTTTTTTAAAAAATATCAACAAACAAGATAAAATATATCTAATATGAACGAATTTTTTAAAAGATATAAAGATGCTGGTTTTATTAAAGAAGAACCAATAGGTTTTGATCAGGTGGAAAAACAGATTATTAGAGCCAGGAAAGATTTAAAAGTAGCAGAGGCAAATTTAGATATTGATACAGAAGCGTCATATAATTATGCTTATTTAGCAATGCTGAGAACTGCCAGAGCTTTAATGTTTTCATTTGGCTATCGTCCAATTGATGGTCAGCAACATAAGACCGTAGTGATTTTTGCTGAAAATGTTTTAGGTTCAAAATTTTCTGATTTAGTAGGATATTTTAATAGAATGAGGAAGAAACGCAATAAATTTACTTATGACGAGCCTGAGATATTAATATCAGAAGAAGAAACAAAAAATGCTATTTTTGCTGCTAAAGAATTTGTTGCAAAAATAACGCAATTTATAAAAGAAAAAAATCCACAAAAGGAATTATCTTTATAATTTTTTATGTCTACTTTTTATTATCTATTTCAAAGTTTTCGATTAAAGGATTGGATTGGAAATCTTTTTGTTTTTATTCCTTTGATTCTTGCTGGGTTAATATTCGATTATGGGTTTTTTCTTAAAGCAGCGGAAGCATTCTTCTTATTTGGTTTAGCTGCTGGCGCTATCTCTATTTTGAATGATGTTTTGGATATAGAAAAAGATAAAAAACATCCAGAAAAATCTAAAAGGCCAATTGCTTCAGGTAAATTAAATTCCGGCATTGCTTTATTTGTTAGTTTAGCATTAATAGTTTTAGGCCTATGGCTTGCTTTGAAGGTTAATTTAAGATTTACAATATTATTTTCTTCATTTATTATCTTGGATCTTGTTTATAGCTTATGGTTAGAAAAAGTACGTTTTGTTAATTCTGTTTTTGTCGCTCTGACTTATGTATTAAGAGTTTACGCAGGTGGGGCAATCATTAATTTATCTTTAAACGTTTGGTATTTTATTTGTAGTTTTTTATTTGGTTTGTTTCATTTCTTTTATAAAAAGAAAAAGGAACATCAATAATGGGTTTTAAAAATATTAGAAATTTCTTTATAAAACTTTTTGTAACTTGTTTCGGGCTAGGTTATAGCCCTATTTTTCCTGGAGCAGTAGGAGTAGCTTTTGGAATTGTAGTTGCATATTTAGTTAATCCATTACCTCTTTTTAATAAAATTTTAATTACTTTAATCCTTATTGTATTAGCTATTCCCTTGAGCACTGAAGCAGAAAAACTTTTTGAAAAGAAAGATTGTAAAAAGATTATTATTGATGAAGTAATTGGTGTATTAATAGCGACAATTTGGTTTACGAATCTACCAATTATTATTTTTCTTCTATTCTTTTTAGTTTTTGGTACATTTGATGCTTTAAAGATATATCCAGCCAATATAAGCGAAAGGCTTTATGGTGGGTGGGGGATAGTAATTGATGATATTATTGCAGGTGCTTATACAGCATTAGCAGTATTTTTCTTATTAAAATTTATTTATATCTAGTAATTAAATTTCTGGATTTTAAAATAAACTCGATTTTTTGGTGACTCCACTTTGAAAATTATCGAGTTTAAACAAAATTATGACGATAATCACTTTAACAAGAGTTAAAAAAGCTTTTTTTCATCCAAAAGCAGCCTTTTTATATTTTAAAGAATTTATGAAAGGTGAATTGTTAAGATTTATATGTAAGAGAAAGATTGATTTAAAAAGGGAATTATCTAAGAGAGTTTATAAGAAATTAAGAAAGCATTTTATTAAAAGGAAAGAACCAAGGTTCTTTAATGTTGATTTTTTAAAGGAATTAGCTAATCAAGATTTTATTATAGAAAATGCTGATAGAATTTGTAATAATGAATTCACTTTTTTAGGTATGCCTCCTAAAGTTATAAGAAATATTAAATGGAACCAAGATATGAAGTCAGGCCATAGTTGGCCTAATTTATTTTATTTGGATCTAAGGGAAAAATTTATTCATTCTTATAACAAAGGTTGGGATGTAAAAATGGTATGGGAATTATCCCGTTTTCAATATGCAATTTCT
>Ga0307992_1002637_pt1 | contig 10156 bp, 17 predicted proteins | sample EllFjometagen133_FD_203162 | JGI IMG/M metagenome (GOLD analysis project Ga0307992, IMG submission 203162) | Marine microbial communities from Ellis Fjord, Antarctic Ocean - #133 | ecosystem: Environmental > Aquatic > Marine > Unclassified | place: Southern Ocean | collected 2014-10-08
TCCTTACTGTAAAATAAATAGTATAATCAGTAGCGTCAATAGCATCACCAGCAGAATCTTTAAGATTAATAGTTCTACTATAAGTATCTCCTCTGTTTATTGTTATAGTATCATTTGCCATATTGTATCATAGTAAACCTCTTTTATATTCTTTTCGGATTATAAACCGAATATTCTTTTAAATCCCAATAAACCACTCAGTGCTATTAACCAAACATATTGTATTCTTTTATTAATCTTATCATTTCTACATGAAATCCTAATATCTGATATATTCTGAAAAATAACAGTATTCTGATCTTTAACTTTCAAAGTTTTAAACTCATCTAATCCAACATCTAATCCCTCTCCCATCTTGAATTAATTAGACAACCTTTTATTTATTACGAAAATTACAGCAGACCTATTCTTATCAGATTTTTCTATCTTCAAAAGTTCTTCTAATTGTTCTTTACTAAGTTCGTCTTCAAGAATATTCTTCTTGACTACATTAGAACTTCTACCTAGATAATCTTCTAAGATAGAATTACCAGAAACAACAGTCTCTTCGACTTTAACTTCTTCAATCTTTTCAGTAGACTCACCATTGATTTTTTCAACCTGTGGTACTGCGTACATCTTCATCCAAATTTCAGCTTTATCAGTAGGAACTTCATCCCCAATCTTATATCCGCCAATTTCTTTAATTGCTTTATACATTTTTTCTCCTTGTTTCATTTAGTTTTTCTAGGGGCTGTTAAAATTAATCAGCCCACGAAATATAATTTTTGTATTGATTAATGAAGTTACTTTCTACCGTAAAGTGTTAAGCAAACTTTCTTATCAGATAATCCAGTACAGTTGATAGTCACTACGCCACCACTAATATCGCAAGATAGCGGTATTGATAGTTCACCAGCATCTTCCATTATAGTTGCTTGTACAGCAGATACTGTTCCGAATTTCTTACTTGTGTAAGTTTCGGCATCAGTTGCAGTTACAACTACGACTTCAACAGTAGGGTCATTGACTTCCAAACTAATTACGTCAGTTACAGCAGCCATTGTTTACTCCTCGTACCAAACTTCGCCATAGGTAGTACCTGTGGTTCCGCCGGATAAAGTTAACTTTGTTCCAGATGCAGTATATGCTATACCTACAGTAGATTCTTGAACACCATTTGTATCTGTAGTGCAAGCATTCCAATATAGAGGCGTTCCTGCCTGAAAATATGTAGCAGTAACAATCCAATCAGCATTAGTTACTTTTGTTACTTTAAAAAAGTATTTAACTATCTTGATTGCAGTTCCTGTCTTTCCAATACTCGGGACATAGGTTTTCTGAACGACAGATGGTACTATTGCAGCAGCTGCCATTATTCTACATCACTGGAGTTTTTTATTGTTTTCATGTTTTTCTCCTTATTTATTTAGTTACAGGACTTAGGGTCCTTACTTCCTTCCTTTTGGAATATGAATGAATATAGTTCCACCTCCTCATTTACAAGGTGTGGTTGCCATATTCGGAATTTTGCTTTACAAATCAATTGAACTAACTAGTAGAACAACCGTAGATTTGTACCATTCGTCTTGGAGCTCTATTGTAAGTAGCTAGATACATTTTAATAAACGCATCTTCACTATCTGCAGATTTACCTAATCTTTCGATTGTAGGTGGAATCCACATACCAACTCTATGAGCTGACAAATCAACACAAAACCAATCATCAGTGTTACAGTCCTTGTCTTCGAAAACAGGAACTCCGTCGATGAAAAGATCAGTAGTGAAACCAAAGTCTGTATCCCTTGCGGAAAGCATTCTTCGACTGTCATCAAACTTACCCCTTAACATGTCACCCTGTGTAGGGTGCGTAATGAAAACTAAGTCTCTCTTGTTAGAGCCATCAGTAACACATTGCCTAATCGAAGCTCTCAAATTTGTCATCGAAACGACAGTTGATGCTTGATTAATGTATGTATTACCAGCACTAGCTGGAGCTAACTTGTTAGCAGAACTTCTTGTTAAGTTGTAAAGAGTTGTATTTCCAGCACTATCTGTAATATACTCAAATCCAATAATACCATCAGCAGTCTCTAAACCAGTCTCTGCGAACAGAGCAGCATTAAGAACAGCTAACATATCCATTGTAGAGTCCATTACTTCTTGTGCGAAAACATCACTTACAGGGCCTCCTCTAGCAGCTGCAATCATATCACCGTCAACTGAAACACCAACCTGTAGTTTCTTAAACTTAGTTTGATATTTTAGCCTAGTAACATTACCAGTAGCAACAGCATTACCTGAGTAAAACGATGCACTAGCATTAGCAGCAGTCTTTAGAGTAAACTGAACTTGGTTATTTCCCTTTTTACTAAAGTCGTCTTTAGCAAGAATATTCCAAGTTAGTGTAGCCTGATTAAGAGCATTATAGATTATAGGGTCGTAAACATCTTGCAATTCAGCTGAACTCTGCAAGTAGTCTGTGTCAGCATTCTGATTTGTAGTAATTCCTAGACCTTTATACTCCAGGTTCCTACCAACAATTCCAAAGCTTTTATACTCTCTACCTTCGGCAGCAGTATTTGATGTCTTTTGCCAATCTAAATTAATAGATTCACATAGAGCACCAGCTCTAGAAAACTGTTGTTTAATCTCAAGTGTCTTAACATTATCCCTAGCCTCAATAAATTCTTTCATCTCCAAAGAAACCTCATTACCCTTACCAGGAACAGAGCTGTCTGTTAGAACAGCTTCCTTAACTTCCATCTTAGCAGCAATCTTGCCAGCAATCAACTCTGCATTTCTATTTAGAGCTTCTTTAGCTTCAAGTGATTTCTTGCTTGCTTTGAAAGCACGAAATTCCTTCATCTCTGCAACATCATCAACAGAAGGTTCATCAGAACCAGATTCAGATTCGATGGCCTCTTCCACAATAGGTGCTTCAACGGGTTTAGTTTCTTCAGATTCAGTAACAACTTCCTCCTTAACTTCTTTTTTATCCATTTTTTTAACCTCCTTTAAATTTAGTTGAGTATGAGTTACTAGTTCTTTGAATTCTTTGAATCCATGATTAGTAGAAATAGCCATTGGGTTTACTGGATTACTTGCAGCAGTATATCCATACAAAACAGATTCTGGAGTAAGAACCCTAACAAGCCTGTCCTCTACCATATCAAAATCAAATCCTTTTGTTCCTACATCATAGGTTATAGAAAATGAGTTTAACTCTCCAGATTCAAAATCTTTTATTATTCCAGGAGTACCAGGGTCATTAGCTAATAATTTCGTATCAACATACAATCCATGTTTACCATCACTTAGCTCTATAACTTTTGCCGGAGTATTATTAACATCAGCTACACCAAAATATTCAGGGTTTATCTGCCTACCCTCACTGTGATGAACTCCCATAACCCTAGCTTCATCTTTTGTGTTAATTTGTTCAGCCCAAGCCTCTAAAGTTTTAACAGGAGCATAGTCTGGCATATTAATTCCTTTTGTTTTATCGTATTCATCAATATGGTCTGTTGCAATTAATCCCTCTACATGATAGGACTCTCCGGATTCTTTTATCTCTAATCCTCTAACAGAACAATATTTTTCCTTCCTCTCTTTTATATTTGAAAATGGTTTAGTTGCATCTAATTCTTTTGTTCCTAGCCAAGAAGTAAAAGCTTCATCTCCTTTATCATTTCCAAATTGTTTAGAAAATCTATCTCTAATTTTTACAAAGTCTGAATGCATTTCCATTATGGAGTTATCTTTTTTCCTCCAGCATTTTGTTGATTCTTATTTTGAGTATCTTGTTTCTTTTTAGCTTTTAACTTTGCATCAGAATTTTTCATAACATTATCATTAGTCTCTAAATTTTGATTTAACATACCAGTTTGAATTTCCTCTTCTTTTTTCTTCATTTCTTCCTGAGCCTTCTTAACAATCTCTGAATCAATATCTAGGTATTCCCCTGCATCCTCAGCAGTCCATAATCCAAGAGCAATCCTCTGCTCTGCAATAGAAGTTTTCTGCATCTCGTTTTGAGTCTCCCTAACTTCATCCTGTAAATAACCACGCTTAAAATTCATTTCAACACCAAAGAAAGGAACAAATAAATCTCTATTGTAAATCAACTCTAACTTACTTTGCCAAACACTAATCTTTCTCCAATACCCAGTATCAGCAAGTCCTCCTGAGTCTCCACCTGCAGCAGCCTTACCAACCAAAAAAGGAATCCTGTTAACCGGAATACCATATACCATTGCAATAACACTAATAAGATATAACCCTAAATCTTTATTCTCCATCTGTTGATCTACTTCCATTAACTTCTGCACAGTCAAATCACCAGTAAAAACTAAGTTACCATGTTTATTTTGAACCTTTTTATATTTCTTCAAAGTATCAATCAAATATTTATGATTCTGACTTCCTGCAATTTCTTTTGGCAAAATGAAAACATTATCTGGTTTACCACCATTTTCGAAGAAAGAAACATTGTTCTGAGTAATCAACCAAAGAAGATAAACCTCAGACATTATTGCTTCCATTGGAGGAAATGGATAAATCTTTCCGTCAAAAGGCATTAATTGAAACTCTAAAATCTCGTCCTTCTCAAATCTCTTAGTATTAACTCCAACTCTCTGAATATAATTTAGAGTCTCATATTCATCTGTGTTCTTAGAAACTGTTGTTGCTGCAACATGTCTCAACTTCTTGGCAAATTTATCTGGAGAAGCTTCTTTAATGCTCTCTACCATTACATCTGCCTTGTACTCTAGCTCACCTTCTTTAACCTCAGGAGTAAATTGCTTTATTGCAATCTCACAAAACTCTTTCATTTGCTTATCACTAACTTTCCCAATCCAATTATAACCAATACCAGTTATTAACAAATCATAAATTGTTGCCTGTGCAACATCAATCCCTGTATTGGATGACCAGAACTTTCTTGCATTTCCAATCTTATTTCTTCCTGATTCTCTACTTAATGGCTTGAACTCTACACCGTCACTAAGCATATCAGTAGCAACAATATCTAAGAACCCCATAAGTTGAGGAGATTTTCTAGCCCACTTCATATAAGTCTTATAATTGTTATCCGAAGAGTTTGGATTGAACATTGAGAATCTCTCTAGAAACAAGGAATTCAACAAAGGAAAATTCTTATCACTTTGTATACTAGTTGTGTTTTTGAGGAAGTTTTGTATTTGTACCATTTATTCTTAATCTCCAGTACAAATCTAGGAATTGCTTTATCGCAAATCCCCAAGCCATTATCGTAATGAAGTTGAACCTCCATCCCAACAAACCCCATACTGAAAAATTAACTATCAACCCCTCAATAAAGGCATTGATAACCCATATGGATGTAGAGCTTACAGCAACCCTAAAATCGAACTTATCCAGCTTTAATCTGACCATTCCTCTGATTTTATTTACGGAATACCTTATCGCAATTAATTTCCCATCAATGTACTTACCAGTCTTAAGAGTAAAATTATATTTAAATCTATCGGTATTTTTATTATCGACAGAAACAAAGCTAGCTCCTTTATTCTTTAGATTCATTTACAAATTTTGCTCCTTCTTTCTTCTTATTATAGCTTTCATCATATTCTTCACGAACAATTTTACCGTTGTATAAATCTTCTTCTATTGCATATATATCGTCGTCATTCAACTTAAAATCTTCTTTAAGTTCTTTCTTTGCAAAATGTGAATTCCTCATTTCTCCAATAGCAGCCATCTTCTGATGAGCATATTCTGCTCGCATAAATTCTTCAGATTTCTTACATCCATCAATATTTTCCATAATATCCCCAGAAATAATTTGTTCAGCAATCATGTTAGTCCTAGCCAAAAAATATCTCCCATTCACTGTGGATCTTAGATAATCATTTTTAGTTTTTGCAAGACTCATTTTCATCCCATGCTTTAATCCTTCCATGCTTTTTTTAGCAGGTGCTTCAATTTTCTTTTCTTTAGTCATTTTTTTTAACCTCCTTGTTTTTATATTTAAATAAACAATTTGGAGTAAGCTCAAATGGACTTCCTGGAAGTTTCGCAGTTTCCAAAGTTAAAACTTTACATATCTCTGGTTTTTTATCCGGATGGTCTAAACAGCGATTATCTTTCAATCTAGAACATTCATGAAAATAATACACTTTCCCACCAATAACCTCTAATCTATCCTTCTTGAATCTAAGCATACCTCTCAAATAATCTACATCATGATTCTTATAATATTTTATATCACTCATTCCGAACCTTCCGCTTGGCTTTATGGACAAATAAATAGCAACCTTGTCTAACTCCTTTGGATCCATATTTATTGTAATCATCTTACAGCATTCAGCATCACAATGTTTAAGCCATTGGGTACAATTCTCACATTTCGATGCTTCAATATATTTTTGTTGTTCTTTTTCGTCTATCATATTATTTCACACGTTACAGGTGCAACCTCCGGTTGAATAATTAATGAACATAGCCCTGCGATTGCATCAGGAAAATCATCTCTATCTTTTTCATTCTCATGATGCACTTGTAATAAACCTCTAGCAGTAGTTTTAAATCTAAGCATGCTTAATTGCTTATTACATTCTTCAACAGTAGGAATCTTAATTCTTCTGTTTTCAGCAAGAAGTTTAAACAAAGTGTAGATTCTAGACTTATTTTGCAAAGAAAACTCCACAGGCATACACATAACTCCTAATTGCTCAATTCTATTCATAAAATCTTCTAATCCCTTTCCAACACCAGTATTGTCCCATCCTACCATTGCAATGTTTTGTGGCCCAATTTCATTAACCAAATCTTTCAAGTCCACATCAATAATATCACTATACCTAGTTCCTCCAGGGTATTCCTTCATTTCGTACACATAAATTTGATCTGCCCAATCTCCCTCTTTTCTTGCAATCTTATTCGGTACACCGATTATTCTAACAGTTCTGTCTCGGGACTTGGCCCAATCAAAAAATATGTAAATTGGCTGAGTTATGACAGATGGCAAAATAGAAGACCTTTTCTCTTGCATATCCTTCCTTTCATCCAAAGTTAGGAATCCACCCTCTGGAGATGTGAAAATTGCCAACATTGTAGAATCTACCTGTTCTCTCGTAAGAGTCCTAGAAAGTAAGTCAAACTCCTCTTGAGTGTTTGTTGGGCAATCCAAAAAGTTAAATCGGTATCTATGGTAAAATGGGTCATTCCAAACAATCCAACCAATACCTTGTTGACCATTGGGATTTGAAAATACGATTATCTGACCCTTTGTTGTGTAGGTCCGTGGTTGTAGTATCTGATTATGAAAATACTCACCATTATCATAGAAAAACAATTCATCTTCAAGAGCAAGGTCCACAGCGTATCCTAGTGCTGCCTCAGTTGCCGGAGTACAAATAATACGACTCTCCTTAAGATAGACCTTTTTTGTTAGCATCTTGTCTAAATCAGCATCATACACATGTTCATACTTAAAATGCTTAATATAGAGCTCAGTCTTAGTTTCTGTCTCACCAATATCAGTTTCACTGTTCAGAGAGGAATTTCTTAAAAAACTCTTAATTTGACGAATAAGGTCTTTAGATTGTGTTTCTGTCCTAGATGTCATCAGGGTTGTGGTTCCTGGGTTATTAAGGGCAAAGATAAGAGCTTTCACACATAGACAGATGGATTTGCCAATTTGATTAGCCGCAGCAAAAACAATACGCTTATGATTGTCATTTATAATAATATCTTGGTATGGATATAGTTTTAATGGATTGTCAGTATTTCTCGGGTCCTTCAAGAATGCATATGCATAAATTGTATAATCCTGTAATAATTTGTAAACTTCGTTTTGTTCAGAAGTAGTTCCGGTACTTAGAACATCATTTTTGATAATTTCATCCCACTTTGCAAATTTAGCAGCAGTTGTCTCTCTCATCTCCTCAGAAACACCAGAAACCAAAATTTGACTCATTATTTCACTTCCTTCACATCTATAACCGATTCCCTCATTTTCGCAGCTATTTCTCCATGTGTGATTTGATGAACGTGTAAATTCAAGGTTTTGTCTCCATGGAGTGCTCTTTGTAGCTTATCCAAAATAGAAGTGTAAGTTTCGATCCATTTTCTAGTATTATCTCCTAGAACACCATTTCTATCCAATTCATCTCCAATTCTCTTATCTAAGAACAATTTAATCCTAACAGCTATCTCTTTTTGTGCATTAACCGGATTTTGCATATCTTTTAACAAATCAGTAAATTCTTTCTCAGTAATCTCTCTTTTCTTGTTTATTCTCTCAGGAGCTCCCTTCATAGCAATTTCTAACTCATCTCTACTAATCTGTTCCATTCTCATCCCCATCATTAAAAATAACCATTGCCTTCCTACCTCTCACTTCTACCACTTCCAAAGAAATATCATCCCCCTTCTTCCAGTCTAAATCTTTGATCATTGCTAGTGGTAAGTTCGAACTATAAGATTCGCTACTATTTGCTCTTTTTATCATTTGTAATTTAGTCATTTTCTAACTCCTCTATTTCCTGTGCAAACCACAACAACATCCTAACTCTCATATCTTCTCGGTTCTTACACCAAATAACACATATAGGATACCTTTCTTGGAACGTATCGACGATTTTTTTCAAAGTACCAGGTTTCATTTTTAATCTGCATGCACCTTTAAATTTCATAGTAACAAACTTTTTTTCAGGGCATTCGACAAAAATTGCAAAAGATAAGTCTTTTTCTATTGCTCTTTGAATTTCTCTAGAAAATCTCTCATGTCCTTGGATTAGACTTCCATACATATCCATTGCTGATTTTCTCTCCGCATGTGCAATTTCTAATAGATTAGTTGTAGTATAGTCTCCTTCGTCTAATTTTTGTCTAAGTACCTCAAAATTGATTGGGTCCCAAAGAGGAAGTTGTTCTCTTGTGTCTATGATTATCATTCTGTAATTTCATTTGGATCTTCGGATTCAATTTCATCCTCAACCTCAGGAACCTCATTGATTACTTCTGTATCTTCAAAATCTATATTATCTTCAATTTCTCTAATCTCTACAATATTAGCAGTATTGATTATTCTCCCAGGCAAAATTTCTACAAAACTCATAGTATTACCATATGGAGCTAATGCACTTTTGAAGAAATCTTTTACTGTGTTCGCTGGGTTCCTTACTCTGAAGAAGCTTTCGTCTGTCATTCTTATCATTACGTTTATCATTTTTTAAACTCCATTAACTTTTCTACTAATTTATTTAATTCTACACATTCTGGCTTATCTACCCCATTTAACATCCCATTAATATATACTATTTCCATCATAAGATTTATTGGGTTTTCTATTTCTACGTTTATCATGTTCTTTGTTGGAGTATATACTTTATAAGGCTTTTGGTTTTTTTAGTGATTTTTAGCTGAGTATATACTTTTGTTCTAAATTTTCAAAAAATTATGAATTACCTACTCTAAAAACACCATTATCCCAAATAATCACTCCTCCCCCGTAACAACACACTTAATCATGTAAAAATACAACAACCAATACATTTATATAGTATATACTTGTTAGTATAGTATAGTTATGAGATAACAAAACATAACAACAAAAAGAATACAACAAAACAAAAAAGAATAACACAATGAGATCCAAATATATAACACTAAGAGAGGCACAACACAACGCCATAATAAGCACCATGACATATAAGCCTATTACCCTAATAAAGAAGGTATGTGCATATAGCCTTATAGCATATGGAATAAGTACCATCTACCTTCCTACTGGATCTATATGGGCTATTATAGGAGGATGTGCATTATTAGGTATAGACTATAAGATATTGCTTAATACAATAAAAAGGTATTGTGTGGCTTCTGTTGGCTTTGTGAGGTTATCTTGGTTTAGGTTGGTAAGCAGTTATAAAATAAATAAGGTTCGGTTTTTATAAGATGATATCAATTATATACAATCAAGAAGGGAGTTATTTTAAGTTTTATCCGATTGAAAATATGGATGAAAATACACAAAAAGAGATTAAAAATGAGGTTAATAATCAATAAAAATGGCAAATAATAACACACTCCAAAAGGGGAAAATTCAACCTTCCCTAAAAATACTGAATTCTGCGTTTAATGGTGATTTTTTTCAGAAAAGGGAAAATAGTGAAAACGCAAAGTATAT
>Ga0307992_1002638_pt1 | contig 10154 bp, 8 predicted proteins | sample EllFjometagen133_FD_203162 | JGI IMG/M metagenome (GOLD analysis project Ga0307992, IMG submission 203162) | Marine microbial communities from Ellis Fjord, Antarctic Ocean - #133 | ecosystem: Environmental > Aquatic > Marine > Unclassified | place: Southern Ocean | collected 2014-10-08
CGCTGTATCTAATTTCTCTAAGGCATCCATTACATCAGTAGAGGCATCTAAATAAGTTGTACCAGCGGGTGTGTTATAAGTTCCATCCGCATTTGATCCTATTCCTAATTCAATAGCATCATCTTGTACTGCTCTTGCTGTTGCTTCCACAGCCCTTATTTGTAATCCAGTGTATTTTTTTGCTTCTGCTACTCCAACCACACCTGCGGCAAGGTCTGTATCTTCTAAGTTTCCACCCGAAGCTGCTAATTCATGTATCTCTTTATCTGCCATAATATCTTATTTTTTACTTATTAATAAATCTGTAACTCCTCCATCATGTTTTAAATAATCCGCAGCGTTCCATTTAATTATATTTGTAACATCTTCATCTGCTACAAAATATCTAAATAACTCTGAGTAATAATAATCCTCACCATCAAATAGTTTTAAATAATATATACAACCTTCATTAAAAACACAATCAACTCCATCTAATACTTTATTTCTACCATAATAACTAATAAAATCTCTATTTTGCCCTCTACCTTCACCTAACATGGCATTAGTTAAATTCCAATCAGCATTAGTTAAATGTGCTGTTATATCCTCTTCAGCTCCATTAGTTATATTTACTGCTGTTAAAGTAATATCACCAATTACTTGTGTATTATGAACTCTTCTTATTTGAAATGGCAATATATAACACCCATGCATAATTAAATACTCACTATGAGTATATTCAGTACATTGTACTTTATATCTATTTTGTTTTTCCAAACTGTCATAGAAAGGAAAAGGTAACGGTTGTTTATATTCTATTTTATCTTCCATTATAATTCATACATTAAATTAACATCAACTACTCCTGTATTAAGAGCCTGTTCAGCATCTTGTACTTCACCATCTCCAAGCTCTGTTGTCTTTAACTTTTCTGGGTCAAAATCATTAGAACATAATTGATAGCTTAATGTGGTCTGTTTTTTTATTTTCTTGGTGGATTCAAAATCTGTTAAAATTTTATTCATTATACCCTGATTAAAAGGTCTATTATATTTCCAATAATTATCTAAAAGTTTAGCAATTGATAGGTGACCATTAGCTACAAGGTCATTAGATAAAACTCCTATCTCATTTTCTAATTCATTATCATTATTACACTGTAATAAAACTATTCCCTGATCGGCAACACTTTCACTTTTAAAATAAATAGTAAATATATCTGTTGCAATTTGCGCTGTATTTCTTTCTAATATATTACCTTTATCAACACACCCAAAATCATAAGTTATTTCATTTGGTTTAAAATCCTCTAATTCACCATCTAATATTTCCCAACGTTCTTTTTCAGGCAAATCAAATTTATCATAAGAATATTTACTTTTTGATTTAATGAATTTAGCATAAACTCCACTCTCGGTTAAATCAGTATCGGAAACATTAGCTATATCATAACTGCCTCCATTTTCAAAAAAATGAATATGTTCCCATCTTAAATCACCAGCATCATCAATAAAATAACCACCGTTAAATAATATAGAAAACTCATCCATAAATTCACCAAATGATATATTTAAAACTCTTGCATCATTACTTGCATTGGGTCTTTTTACATCAGACTTTTGAAAAACAATTAAATTATTAAGTTTATTAGTTTTACCTGTAATTTTATTATCGCCTTCAAAATATAAAAATGTACTTTTAAATTTAAAATCACAATTTTCTACTAACTTTTCAATTACAGCCTTCAAGGTTCTGCCATTAGATATTGTTAATTCTGTATAAGTCATTTCTACCCATAAGGCTATATTAAAATTACAATCAGAATATATTAACCTCCAATCCCCAGCAATGGTTGGTTTTTGGGGGATATTTTCCAAACATTCAGTAACTTCTATAAGACGTTCATAAGCATCACAATTTTTATACATTAATATAGTTCCATCTATATTACAACTACTTTGCAATGCTGTATAATCAACAACCGTAGGTGCTACACCGCCTTCGCAATCAAAACTGGCTCTGGCTTGAACTCTTATATTGCATTTATATGTATCTATATCAGATGTTATCCAAATTGGCACGCCTAATGAATCACACCACTTAATATTTGAGGAGCTATAATCATAAGCCTGTGGTATAGCTGCTTCTAATTCGAGTTGTGTTTCGTAATATATGCCTCTATAATACCCACCAGTATCGTGAATTTCTTGAAGAACTACATCATAACCTAAATTCTCAGGCAACCTTGCCGTAACTGTAACTTTAGGGGTTTGGTCTAAAACATTTACAACCACATCCTCTTTTTCTTTTATACAAGAATATTTATCTAAAGGTTGTGTTTTAAAGGAAACACTACATGTATTTAAATCATATTCTCCGTCTGTTATAGAGAAAAATACCCGCATGTATATACTACTATCACTTCTGTCTTGAATCACGAACAGATGCCTGTAATACTTCCATACAGCATCGCTTTGTAAATCATTAAAGAATGTAAAATCATTATGCGAGGGAGTGTTTTTAAATACTAAATTTCCCGACAATCCCTCTCTAAAGAAAAAACTTTTATCATCTTTAGTCCAAGTCTTTTTTTGTGTATCCGCATTAATAGGATAGACCTGCCTAACTAATTGCGTATAACTATCAACGTCATATGGATCAGACGATGTATTGGTTAATCTATATATGTAATAATCAAAGTTCATTAACTCATTATTATAATTCGCGTTCTACTACCAAATTTCTCAATTCTTTTATTTCCTTCAAATCTAATGTTTCTTTGTTTTAGGTTTTTATACAATAGATTATTCATTTTATCTATTTGCTTACTATCATCAAGATTTACACTTTGGCTTACATTAATATTTGAATCATTAACTTTTCCAAATGCTCCTTGATTTAAAAACACATCTAATTTATCTTTATTTATAGCATCGGTCAATCCAGATATTAGAGGTTGGTGTTTTTTAGTAGCATTTCTGTTAAATATTGACATCATTTCACCACCCTGTGCTTCTCTGCCATTACCTAAAGGTATTCCACCATTTGTATGACTCTTACCTTGTAATATTTCCCATCCGCCTCTTTCGTATTTTGTTAAAGCGGAAGAATCAGCTTTAAATCCCTTAAATGCTTGTAATAAAGCTGCTATTGCAACTATACCTAATCCTAATCCAAAAATAGGAATTTTTCCAACATAATCTTTTAAAAGAGTAGATGCTGTAGTTGCTAAATTTATAGACTGAGATATACTCTCGATATATTCTTGTTTTTTAAGTGCTTTTTCTCTGTCCTTTAATGACTGATCTCTTGCTTTTTTAGCATCTGCTAATTCTTGCTTTCTTACATTTACATTATTTGCAAGTCCTTGTTCAGCTAAACGCATTTCAATTTCTAATGCACTTTGTTGTTCTGAAACCTGCGTATTTAAAGCATCTACAATTCTTTCTGATTTATCAACCGCTGCATCCGCTATACTTCCATAGGCATCTACAATACTACCCATAGTAGGTAAAAACTTTTCTGCATTTTCGTCTAAATCCTCTACAAATTTTTTCCAACCAGTAAGTTCGGCGGGTCTAGCTTCTAACATTTTAACTTTTACACCAGCAGCCTCAAGTCGAATTATTAAATTATCTACTTTTAATTGTAACTGTTCAATTTCTTCAGCAGTTGCGTTAGTTCCATCGCTTCTTAACCTTAATTCCATTTGCGCTACCGCTACTTCTGCATCTAACATTTCTTGATCTAATTTTGCTTTTCCAATAGCTGTTTTTCTTCTTATTTCAACTTCAGTGTTACCATCTTTTTCCCATTGTGCTTTTTTTTCAGCTAAGTTTTTTTCTAATTTTGATTTTAATATATCATTTTTAAGGTCTTCTGCTTCAATTACAGCATCTATGGAATTACCATTTATTTCTAAAAGATTATTTGCGTGATTCTGATGTGCTGCTTCTTTATCTATCAGTATTCCTTTAAGTGCAGTAACATTACCCTTTAATAATTTTTTTTCTTCATCTAAAATAGCAATTGTTAAATCACGCTCAAGTTCAGAAAGTTTAGTTTCTTTTTCTTTAGTATCTTTTATTAATTCTAATTCAGATTTAGCAAGCTCATATTTAGATTTTAATAAATCTTTATTATTTTTAATTTCTTCCTTTAAAGCAGAGTCTTTTTTTGCTGCTTTACCTTCTTCTTTTCTTATTCTTGCTTCTAAAACAGCTATTTCTTTAAGAAGTACAACCTTTTGTTTTAAGCCTTTTTCAGTACCAATATCTATAGAATCCCTAAGTTCCTTTAATGCTGTTAATTCTTCCTTTAATGTATTTATAGACACTACGGGAAATGTAAATTCTTTTTGTTCTCTTAAAGCAACTTTAATATCCTCAAGATAACCCAATTCCTTTTTTAATTCTTGATTTTTATATTCTATATATCCTATATCAGCAATAGCTGTTTCTCTACCTTCTTTTTTTGCAAGTTTAAAATCTGCTATTGTTTTGCTGTTAATATTAGATTCCTTTTTCTTACTTATTAATAAATTTGTAATACGCTTTTTTTCATCATCAAATTGCTCCCTTGTAAAATTAGTAAGAGTTTTTCTATATTCTTCTAATGCAGTCTTTTTTTCTTCTAATAGGTTTTTTTCTTCTTTGGTTAATTCTTGTGTCTTTTTATTTGTTTCTTCTATTTCTATTTGCTCTTTAGCGTAAGCATCTTTATATAATCGTAAATAATTTATTGGATCAATTATTAATTCAGCTAATGTTTTATCAGTATGTTTTATAACTAAAGTCCACCCTTTTAATAAACCACCAAAACTACCAACCATATTAGTTAAACCACCTTCTTGATCTAAACCAATTTGAATCCACATAGCCTTCCAAGCATTAGTAACTTGAATTGTTTGACCTTTAAGTGTTTTTTTAATTACTTCAGCCATTTTTTCACCAGCACCAGTTACTTCATTCATTTCCTCTCTAAATAACCTTAACTCTTCAGTATTGTCAGCAATAATTAAAGCTGCTGTTACCGACCTTTTAGCAAACATATCTAAAAATTCAGTCATATCAGCACCTTGTTCATTTAATATTTCAAAGGCTTTAATAAAATCATCAAGACTTTTAACTGTAAAACCAACTCTTTTTGAAAGTTTCCCCGCTGCATCAGCAGAGGCTAAAAAGATATTTCTAAGACCAGTACCAGCTAATGAACCATACAACTGAGCATCTGCAAGTTTTGCTAAAACACTTGCAACACCTTCGATCTCAATACCAACTCTTCTTGCTACTGGTGCAATATATTTTATAGATTCTCTAAATTTAGCAACATCTAATCCAGAAGAGGTGAATGAGGCAGCCATTACATCAACAACTCTTTGAGTTTCTGAAGCCGCATATCCCATACCTCTAATAGTAGAAGCTACTAAAGTAGCAGTTGATTCTAAAGCCTCACCTGTTGCTGTAGCAAGCTGCGCAATAGGTTCTAAAGATACTGTTATTTCGTTTATAGAATAACCAAGTTTTGCTAATTTTAATTCAAGTGTAGAAAGTTCTTTTGGGGAAAATATACCATTACCACTTACTTTTAATGCGGCTTCACTTAGCATTTTTATTTCCTCTGTTGTAGCACCTAAAACAGCAGATACTTTTGCCATTTCAAATTCAAACTCAGCAAATGTTTTTACGGTGTCCTTTATTCCTCTAATAATAGCATAAGCTCCAAAAGTAGATAACATCACCCCCCTTAGCTGCCTAAACATCATATTTGATTTTTGGGTGGATTTAGATACCCTATTTTGAGAAGCTGCTACTTTATTATTAGTATTAACAACTTGTTTATTTACAGAAGCGTTCTTTTTTAATTCAGCATCTAATTTTTTAACAGCAATTCGTTCTTTATCAAGCTCCTTAACTTTTTTTTCTATAGCCTTAAGTTGTCTAATATCTTCCGATGTATTAACACTTTTCTTAGCCTTCTGTCTTAGTATTATTAATTGCTGAATAATACTTAATTCTTTACGAAGTTTATTATTTAATATCTGACTTTCAGTTGTTAATCTCCTATACCCCTGACTACCAACATCCTGTAATTGTTTCTTAAAATTACCCGCAACAGTATTTAAACTCTGTAACTGTTGTTTTAAATTGACCAATTGGTCAACCATTGCTGTTAGTTCAACTTGTGGCATTTTATTTCTGTTTTTGTTTTTGTTTATTAGCTTGATTTTCGTAATTCACAACTAATAAAAAAAACTCATTAATATCTAATATTTGTAACTCAAAATAACTTAAAGCACCCTGAGAGGCTATTTTAGTCAACAAATCCGCCCAAAAAAGGTCAGCTTTTATACATCTTTCTTTATAGATTCTAATTCCTTCTTCACTTTTTCCATTAAAGTATTTTGAGAAATTTCCTCGTAAATTGGTATAAAGTCTGTTGCGAAATTTGCTGAAAAGCGAAAAAAATCAGCCATTGCGATCCCCTCCTTCTCCCAATCGGAAATCTTTTGTTCTGCAAAGGATTCATCCCATTGAGTTAAATCTTCATCCTTAGTAACCATAAACAAAGTACAAGCTAATAAAGCTGGGTGTTGTTTATCCTCTAATTTACTACCAATTCCATCCATTAAATTTAAAATGATATTCCAAGCCTCGATAGTTTTACCTTTATTAGCAAATTCTACACAATTCTTTAAATCATCATAAATCTCCTTAAAAGACTTACCAAATGCAAAGTGATTTTCTAACTTTTCCCATTCTCTAAATCTCTTGATATTCAAAGTATTTTTTATAAAATACTCATTTCCGTTAGCCTTAAAAAACTTCGCGTCAAGAGAAATGTGTTTTAATTTTTTACTCATTTATTATCCTTTTTGTTGTTTTTAATAATATTATCATAAAAATTCCCATACCTATAAATAATAAGTGACTTATAAGATTATAAGTATCCCAATTAAAGTATAAATATCCCCACAAAGATAACTGCCCTGCTACGCAATAAGGACAATCACATAATGGTTTTAATAAAAATTCGTTTTTAATTACCCTATGTAACCATTTACACCACCAACCTAATACTTCTTTAGGTTCAGTTAGTATTTCTGTATAAACCCATGCCAATACAGCAATCTGAAATGATAAAAATATTTGTTCTAAACTTAGCATGCTGTCGGGTTTAAAGTTGTATTATCTAAACATGTTTTAGGTGTTCTAAAAGATACATTAAATGTTAATGAAAAACAATCATAAGGATATGTTACATATTGAGTTTCTTTTTCAAAAAATGTATATTTATTAAACATATCCTCTTTATTTTCATTTTGACCTACATATTCTAAAACCATACCATTAAGATAGTTTGGTACATTTGGTAGAGTTGTTGGCATATTATGTAATATATCTAATATCAATCTACTGGGTTCTACCATATCTTGATCTATTAACTTATAATTAACCCATACAAGAAGTTTTATATTAACACTCCATTCGACATGATTAATCATATTCTTTTCAGCTATTGCGGGTTCAGCCTCAAAAAACAAAACACTCTTTTTTACACTGGTGGGCACTAATGATTTTAAATCACTATTATCACAAGCGGAAGATACATTTTTGCAAGTGGGGATTATAATTTCAGTATTATTTAAACCTGCTGTTTTTGTAGCTTTTGCTAATCCACCTATGGTTTCTACCCAAGTAACAGATGAAATTTCGTCTTTCAAAAGATTTGCTATTTTACTTATCATATACCATTCTTTTTCAAATAATCACTTATAAATTTATTAACCTTATCCCAAAACATACCTACCTCGTTCTTAGAAGGACTTATTATAGAATCAGCTACCGTACCACGTCTCTTTTCAACATCGTCATGTCCTGAAGCGATTCTGTTGGCTTTACCATTATTAAATCCAATAACAACAGTTACTTTATCTGGTGCAGAAATAGTTTTTTCTGGTTTTAAATTAAAACTATCCCACATAGCACCTGTAAACTTAAAATTCTTTTTAGAGATACTTAAACCAGCCTTTTTTCGTTTAGACCTATGACTTTTACTTGTATAGGGTGAAAATGAACCACCTGTTTCACTTCTTCCAGAAATAGTCCTTTTTTTTATAGTTACTGAAAGTTTTTGAGCTTCCTGTTCCATAAAAGCAACAACTGCTGGATGTAAAGTGTCCACGGTAACTTTAAAATTAGCTATATAGTCAAAAAACTTATTTATCATGCTAAAATTCCATCTATTCCCATGTGATGTTTACATATAAAACAATCATTATTTGTTATATCTACATTATCAATTATATAGGATAACAACCCTTCATACTTTTCTTCGTAGGTGTCAATATCAGCCCTTACTTGATCTTTATTCGTTATAGTGTCAATATTTAATTGAGGGCTTCTTAAAATATCTTGCAATAGAAGTGAAGCAGCTTTATATCTTACAGTATGTGATAACACCATTGCTAAAGGATTAGCTTCAAAATCTAAGCTATCTTTGCAAAGCAACTCACCTATTTTACATCTGAGAGTTATATCTAATATAAGTCCATACATTAAACAAGATGAAGTTCCAGTAATATCAGATAAATCCGATATATCTGACATATTAACACCTTCTACTGTTAAATAATTACTCCACCCATAAGTTCTGTCAGGAGCGTTGCTTCTATAAAATGGATTGCTTGTATCAGAATTTTCGTTATTTTTAGGATAGATAGTGCCATCTAATTTGAATATTAAAAAATATTCCATATTATCAGCATAGCTATTCTCTAAAGGTAGTGTTATATTTATAATATCGTTTTCGGTCACACCAGCCGAAGTAGTTAAAGATACTGAATTAACTAATTCATTAAGATTATTATATATATATAAGGTAATAGCACCAACGCTATTCATTAATGTAGTAACTTTATTTAATACCAATTCCCCTGATACAATATTAGCACATTTTAGTCTTACTCCTACATAATTACCTGTAGTTAAAGTGTCTAATGTTTTAGTGTTTTTTTGTTTACCGATTTTACCATAAAACGGTTTTCTTCTTAAAGCATACTGAGAAGCAGCTAATCCATTAAAGTCTCCTTTAAAAGATAAAATAGCCTGATCTCTGGCGTTACTAAAATAATTCCAAATATCGCTACCTGTTTCACAATTTAATAAAGATGAAATTCTTCTTAATCCAGATAATTCATCAAGATATAATCCAGAGTTGGATATTTTCGTAGGCACTGCCTCGTAACAAGCACATGCGGTTCTTGATAAACCTATAATATTATCAAAACAGTCTAAATTTATTGACATCTTTTTATTTTTTTTTAAATAATTATAGAGTAAAAGTACAACATAAAATACTCTTAAAAAATAACCATAAAAAAAAGCCTAACATTTATTTTGTTAGGCTTTTAATATTAATTTAATTTAATGCCCCTGCTATTCATTATATTTACAAGATACCCCTCATTGTGGGTTGATTTCTTTTGAGTTTTCACATTAAATTACCTTATTAACAACAATGATTATGCTGGTGCGCCACAAATGAATGAAAGGACTCCTGTATTATGGTCGTCACATCCAGTTGGGTTGTTAAATAAATCAGCTACTAATTTAATTTTAAAATTATGCTGAATTAAATCGTTAGTTGTGCAGTCATTGTCATAAAATACATCATACTTCATGCCTGGTATAAATTTACTGTCCATAGTATAGCGAGTAAAAACTCCATTAACTACTTCTGGTACATCAGGATTAAGGTTTCTACTAGCTAAAGCTAAAGAACCTGAAGATAACATGTATGTAACTAAATCGTCACTATTAACAGCATCAATATTTACAAGGTCAAAGTAAAATCTCATTCCGTTATAAAGAATGGCTTCACCTTTACCATCTGCATTAGCTCTTTTTGCTTCTGCAACAAACATTTGTTCAAATAAATTTTGACCACTTGCATAAGCAGGCGATGTTATTTTATTTGATTTCTCTACTCGTTTTAAGTAGGCTGCTAAAGTAGCATCCCAATATGCGGGAAGAATGTATGTGTCAGTTCCATCAACAACACCCTTTCCGTTAGTTCCTAAAGTATTAACACCCTTAAAGGTATTAATTCTACCAACGCAGTAAACAGCAAATGCCTCTGCCATTGTTTTGTCAGCGTTTAAAATATCTTTA
>Ga0307992_1002639_pt1 | contig 10148 bp, 5 predicted proteins | sample EllFjometagen133_FD_203162 | JGI IMG/M metagenome (GOLD analysis project Ga0307992, IMG submission 203162) | Marine microbial communities from Ellis Fjord, Antarctic Ocean - #133 | ecosystem: Environmental > Aquatic > Marine > Unclassified | place: Southern Ocean | collected 2014-10-08
GTAAAGGAAGGAAACCAATTATGTGTATAAAAAGAGGTTGGAGTGTATTATATGTAGATGGAACTGTTATAAATGAAAATCAAATGGAATGGAAAAAAATTCCCAAAGTTGGTATGGTTAGATTAACCCTACATTTCGATGGACGTCAATGGGATTTACAAAATAAAATAGCTTATGTTCAAAAGAAAAGAGCTTTTGTGGTTCCGGGAGTTGCAGAAAGTTTTATGATAGAATCACGTTCTATTGGATATTATGAAGGAAATAAAAAAGTTTGGTATACTGTTGATGAGTTTACAGGTCAAATGAAGATGGAGGTTAAAGAAATTTAATGTCTTTAAGTCAAGAAAATATAGAAACTATTATATCCTTATGGAAATATAGTGAACAACAAGCTGATCCTAGATCTAAAGAAGAAGATATAGTTTCTGGTTTAAGAGCAAGACCTTTAATAGCTTGTCAATATTGGGTTAAAGGTCTTGGTACTATTTGTAGTTACTGGAATGGTAAAAAATGTAGTTATAAAATTAAACCCAACGATTCTCCTAGTGGATATAATGGTGGAAATTGTGATTATTTAGGCCGCCGCGATACTTGTGATAGGTATGATGGTACTACTGATATTGAAAACTATGGGTGTATTGCCCCTAATATTTTTCTGTCAGGGCTTGGTAAAGTAGCTGGTAAAAGTGACGAAGGTTATAAATATTCACCTATCCCAATTGCTGATATAAAAGGTTATTGTGAAGGTAAATGTGATGGTTATGGTAGAGGTACTGGATGCGGCGGTATACCTGATAAAGATCCTGTAATTTGTAATTATTATAGACCTTGGCAAATGGGATTTGGTTCTGTGGAACCACGTCAGGTTAAAGACGCTATAACTTCTATAGCTATAGATGGAACTATAACCATAGATCCAAATCAGTATCAAAAATTATTGAATGATGTTTTTGATCCAATGGTTAAAAGACTTCCATTTTCTTTTGAAGTTTATAATTTAAGAGCTGAATTTCAAAAATGTGCTTATTGGAACAGTGATTCCGGCGCGTATTTCGGAATTGATAAATATGGTTATGTTGAATTGGAAGAAGACTCTGAGGAACTATGTACTTGTACTGATTTATTAGCGAGACAACATTGTACAATAGCTAATTCTCCACCAGAAGGCACGCAGTCATGGCTGTTACAATCTGTTTGGTCTGAAGCTGGTTCAGTAATATGTAATGGTGCCAAACCAGAATGCCCTTTTTATACAGGTGAATGGGTTTATTGTGATGATTTACATATGGTTACTGGTATGAGAATTACAGCAAATCAAATTTTTGAACTACGGTTTTGGACAGCTCAATGGGGCAGCCAAGCAGAATATGATAGTTTTTTTGAAAGTAAACCTAATTGGCAAGATGTTCCTACAGCTGATATATATATTTTTAAAAAGTGGCAAAAATTGGGACAAACTGCTGCAGACAGTGTAGCAGAAGGTCAAATATTACATATGTGTCAGCCAGCTCCTATTAATGATAGAAGGTTTGTACCAAGTATTTTTTTAAGTGCTAAGGATATTCAATATACAGCTGCTGGAGTTAATGCTGGCACTACAGATCCTGCAGATGGTGGAGTTTATTTTCCAACTTTAATAAGAGATCTAAGTCTTACATCAGATATTTGGTATATAGATATAGTTTATCCTTATGCTAGTGTTAATCCTTTTTCAAGTGAAGTGTGTAATAAGGAAATTAATGAAGATCCTTTATGTATAAAGAGAAGCTCTAGTATAAACGGTGATACCATTTCTGTTATAGGCACAACCACAAGAAATAAAACTGTGTATGTATTTAATCTTAATTTATTAGACGGAGCCCCATCTGAATTTAACGATCATTGGAATATTTATACTATTTCTGATATTAAAACTACTACTGGTAGAAATGAAGGTAATTATACTGGTTTTAGTCCACGACAATCATTTTTTGAAAAACTTGAAAATTTTTTAGATGCTGCTGTAAAAAGTAATAATAATGCTATTTCAAAAGTTGTATCCAATGACGAAACAGGTGTTTTTAAAGCAGGGCCTTTAGATCTAAATTATGGAGAAATTAATAAAATAGTTATATGTGTTAAATTTACAGATACTATTTGGGATTTTAGAATAAGACCTGTTTTATCTAAATGGTATGGTGGTTTTTTAATACAGAATAGTTTTATTCAGGAAGGTTCTGGTCAGGGATTACCTAAAAATTTTTATCCTAATGCTGAAATTACAGGTAAAATACTTCCTTTGATAGATGGCGGTAAAACAAGTGATAAAATAGAATCTAAATGTAGTTTAGGTAATATTATTCATACAACAAGTAATATATATCAAAACGCAAATTATGGAGTTAACAAAATATATACTTATTGTTATAGGCAGATTACTGTTGAAGGTAAAAAAATTATTAATTGGACAAGAATAGGTAATAGTGGTTTAATTTGGGTAGAATTGGAAGACACCAATATAAATTATATATTCGAATGGGGCATTATTGATGCTAAAATGTCGAGTGCAGAAGAACAAATTGATATGGCTAATGTTCAAATAGAGCCATATGTTACTGGTGAAAAAAGTATACCTCCTTCAGCATGTTTTTTAATGCCTATGGATAGTTCAGTTAAAAAAATGTTTTTTAATGACGACTGGAGTTTGGAAATTAGTTATTGGTATAATGAAATAAGTAATGACAATTCTGCGGCTGATAATGTTGAGGTATTACCAGATTTTAGTAAGGACGGTATTACATTTGTAGACAGTACACTGAACGTAGATTTTGACGGCGACGCATTTACAATTGACAATATAAATAATCAAACAGTAGCTTTAATGGGATTATTTGCTGAAGAAGATGGTAGAATAATAGCTTCTATGGCTACAAAAATGTTGGTACAAGTTTCTATGTTAGAATGTAGAAATATAGAAATTTTTTATAGATATCAGCAACCTGCTCAGTGGTATATTTTAAAACCAGAGACTAGTATGAGTTCTTTGGCTACTCCCCCATTTTATGAAGTGTGTCAAGGAGAATATGCACCACGTATTTACACACCGCCTTGTGGTGATCACGAAAATGGTTTTGGTGGTTTAGGCAATGGACCTATGTGGTATCCTTTTAATACTTGTGGCGTTTGTGATTTTTATCAAGCTTGGGCTAGTGGTGGTTATTGTACAAATTGGTTTCAATGTGCTGGCAAAGTAATGAGGTTTTGTGGTCCTACTAAATATACAGCGTTTGTAGAGCCTGGTGGGGGCTCAGTATATGCTGATTGTGTGCTTTCATTCCATTATAGATATAGTGTAACTACAGGAGAAGCCACTTTTTCTGGACGTGCTAATATTGTAGCTTATGTAGACGTATTAGAATATACATTAAATGGTTGGACTCTTCCTCCATTTGGTAATAAAGGAAGAGAAATGGTAATTAAATGGATAAGTCAAGATAATTGGATTTATTTATCATCAAAGGGTATTCGACCATACGTAACTAATCAATGGATACCTTTAGTTCCTGACCTTACAGATTTTTTTACATCTTTTAATTCTTTTTCCGAATCATCTGTTATTAACCCAAATAGTTTTATGCATATAAATCAACTAAGTTTTTTTAAATCGGATCTTATTGAAGAAGAAGTTGGTACTGAAAGAAAAAGATTTGATGAGGTTTTTGGTTCACGCGGGTTATGGGCTGCTTCTTATCCTCCATCAGCACTTCAACCAGGGGTAACAAATGTTGTGCATTATTATTTTAAAGATCCTTCTACTGTATGGGCTTGGAGAGAATTATGGGAAGATATATCATATCCAAACAATGAAAGAAATTTTTATTTTTTAACATATGAAAAACCAGATTATGTGTATGATGGTGAAAAATTAGAGCATAGATATATTTGTGATGAGGGGATTTATTCAATTAAATACACTGCACCAATAATGGAAGAGGGTGAAGTGACAGTATATCCTTCTTTACAATTAGGAAATGGTCCAACACGTTTTTTTGATATCACAGACGGTAGTTGGAAAGATGAAGGTAGTGGTAATGTAGACGGTAGTGTAGAGGATGGAGAGGAAGAAAATATTTATGAAGTTACATCCCCCACTGTTCTTGGTAGTAAATGGAGCCATGACAAAGATTGTTTATTTGACGATGAGGCTGTTAGGACTTATGAAGCAGCTGAAGCAGCAGGTAGAAATATAGGTGAAGATAGTTATTATAATAGAGGTTTAATATTTAATTTAGGTAGTTTGAACTATTTACCATATGAAGAAATAGATTGTGCCCCAGGACTAACCGTATCTCCAGAATCTAATATAGAGTCTGGAATGGGGACTTATTACTGGGATAATATAGCACCCTCTATTGTTGTAGATTTAGTTGCTGAAAATGTAGGAAGTTGTATTTCAGAATTAGTAATAGAAGGTTTTTGGGGTAATCATGATATACAAATAGATTCTGTAGTTACTAAGCGTAATGTTTGTATACCTGAAATTATTGTTATTGAGGAATATGGTGATGGTGAAACTAGGACATTGACCTCGAAAGCCGAAATAGCATTTGATAAGGATGTCTATGGTGAAATTGGTGTAGTTCCTTATACTATTACTTTTGAATTACAACCAACCGTAGATAGAATGATAAATAAACAAGCTACATCAATGGAAATATCTTTAGATTGTAGTATTTCTCAATATATTTATTTACAATCTGTTGGTTTTAAATCAGCTATGTATGTAGATTCTACAGAATCTATACAAGTATATGAAAGAATGTATATAACTTCTATTGCTAGTAATTTGGGTGATCATAATATAAACGGTCCTAAAGTAGATGGTAATTTTGTTTTACAAAATGATTGGGACAGGGACAATTCTGGTACTTATTATTCTATTCATCCACAAATAAATTGTGTTCCAGAAGGCGCAATAAATGCAAAAGATAAGATGAGGTCTGTTTATGCTAGTCAACAATATATAGAAGATGAATCTTTAGAAATAAACATAGGTAATATATCAGAAATAGAACAAAGAGAACAACAAGAACTTTATAATAATGCTTACGCTAGGGATGTAGATGGTGATACTACAAAATATTCAAGTGTTTTACCTCCAGCGTTTTCAAAATTTTTTTCTGATCATAATATACAAATAAATTTTCTTGAATCATTGACTTTTACAACAACCAAAGCCAAATGGGATGATCATTATTTACAAAGTTATTATACACCTGGTGGAATGTGGTACCCAGGAGGACACAAATTTCAATGGTCAAAATACATAGTCCGTATGCAATGTTATTATTATATTATGACAGGTGGTACTATTAATTATATACCTGGAATGGAAATTGGGTCTGTTGACTTTTTACATATAGATTATGGCGCAGCCGTATCTGTATCTGATCCATTTACTGCTTTTTATGTTAATAGGGTGGAGTATAGAATGTCAGTATCAGAGAAGTTAGCTGGATTAGGACAACCACATGAAGATATAGATTTAATAGTGGTAGGAGCGGGATTTGATTTGGGGTCCGCCATGGTTGGTGCTGAGGTAATAAATATAGGTGCCCTTGACTACTAAATAATTATATGGATTAGAGGTAATTATGTTAAATTTTTTAAGTAATAATTTGCGTTGTGATTTTTGTAATGAGGGTTTATTATATTTTGAACCATCAGAAACATTAAATTTTTATTTTGTTCCAGAAACTTTTATGTTGTCTGAGATAAAGAATATAATAGATAAAAGTATAAATGAATATTTAGTATTTAAATGTTATAATTGTGGATCTATAATAAAATATACTTTTAGAGATCTTGAAAAAAAGATTCGAGAATTTATGTATGAAAATATAGTAAATATGATTTCTATAAAAGAACTTAGAAATTCTAATTTAAATGCTGTGAAAAAAGTGTTTGTGTACTGTGGTTTTTGTGAAGGGTTTGATGGAAAAGGAAGTTGTCCTATTGAAATGTTTGAAAAATGTAAATTGAAAAAAATTCCACGTTTATAGGAAAGATTATGCCTAAAAGATTAACATATGAATATGTGAAGGAAAAATTTGAAGATGAGGGATACGTGTTGGTTTCTAATGAATATATTAGTGCGCATGGAAAATTAGATTATATATGTTCTAAAGGACATAAACATCAAATAAGTTGGAATAATTGGCAACAAGGTCATAAATGTCCATGTTGTGCTGGAAATGTAAAGTTAACTGTAGAATTTATTAAGGAGAAATTTAAAAAAGAAGGCTACAGTTTATTGTCTGATAGATATACATGCGCCAATCAAAAATTGGATTATGTTTGTCCAACTGGGCATGAGCACGCCATAAGTTGGACTATGTGGTAACAAGGTAAAAGATGTCCATATTGTGCTAATAATATTAAATTAAATATAGAATTTATTAAATTTGAATTCAAAAAAGAAGGCTATAAATTATTATCTAAAATATATAAAAACAATAAACAAAAGCTATATTATATTTGTCCTAATGGACATAAACATAGTATTAATTGGAGCGATTGGCAACAGGGATATAGATGTGGTATTTGTTGGAATATTATTTATAGATTTGGTAAAACTTCTCCAAATTGGCAGGGAGGTATTTCTTGTGAACCCTATTGTGACGTTTGGTTAGATAAAGAATACAAACAATCAATTAAAGATCGTGATGGAAATAGATGTTTAAACCCAGATTGTTTTGGAAATATATATTGTTTGGATGTGCATCATATTGATTATAATAAAAAGAATTGTGAACCACAAAATTTAATAACTTTATGTAGAAGTTGTAATGTCCGCGCGAATAAAGATCGTGAATGGCATACAAGTTGGTATCGAACAATAATGTATAGGAGACACAAGCATGTATAATTTTGTCAACGAAGCTGCTTTTGTACGAACTAGCAGTCTTTGTTATTATGATAATGTAGATGGCTATGCTGCTGATTTTACCAATAATGGTGACACAGATGGTTATGATTATTGGAATGGAATTCATACGTATGGTTGTTGGGGCGGATTTATATTTGCCACGCTATATGGTGGTTTTGGTTTAATAGGCAGAACAACTATCTTTTACCCAATTCCAGCCGAGAACTATTATTTTGTTAAAATAGCTATGAAAATAAGTATTGTAGATAGAGTTGCTTTACAAGCTATTCCAACTACTGGGAGATTAATGTGGACTACTACAGCAGATTCTTCTTGGACTACATATAAAAGTTATGATTTTGATATATATACAGATAATGAATGGCATGTATATATATTAAATATGGGCGCATTACAATATTGGCAATCCGATATAAATAATTTAAGACTTTATCCAATCTATGAAGATGGTAGAGCAGGCGATGAGTTTTTTATTAAAAGTATAAAAATATCATCTATTGACACACATTGTTGTAGAAATAGTAATTGTGATTATTATTTGAACTATGTGCATCCATGCCCTGGTATAGGAACAAAAAGTTATTGTAAATCATCAAGTAATACTTCTTCTTATTATACTATAGAAGAAGATGTTAATGATAATTTTATAATTAATATTAATGATTATGGTAATGAAACAATAAAAATAGACCCTATTTCTAATGCTACTGGTCCAGAAATTGCTAAAATGTTAGCAAGAGCTATATCTAAGATTGGAATAGGTGGTTATTCTGAAGTAGAGATAGATTATACTGATGATAATGAGTTCATAATTTATTCTGGTACTTATACTACTGATAGTTCTGTGGTGGTAGTTAATGCTACTACTGCTCGCACGTTAGGATTTTTTGATAGTACTGGTAATGATTTGTCATCAAAAACTATTGGAACCAATCCTGCTTCCGGCGCAGAAACAGCCTCTTCGTTTAAAATAAAAGCATTTCAATTATTAACATTATTTGACAATGATGAAAACACTTCTTTTTATTTTGACCCGGCTATGTATAATGTTGAGGGTGGTAGAAGAGATTGGTTATCTGGAGGTTTTGGTGTTTCAAATATTGGGATAGGAACTAACGCAGATACTAATGCTGCTAATACAGTAACAAGGGATTATAGTACAATAAATAATGCTGGTAAAACTTTAATAGATTTTAATCACCCATTCAATGCTAGTGGTAGAATTAAAAAGATATATGCTGTATGTACTCTTGATCAAGGGTATACATCAGTATCAAGTAATCCTCCAGCTACTAGTTATGAAGGTAGAGATGAAGCTACGGGTTGTAAAGTAAAAATACTTAGGCCTAGAAGAAATGGTAATTTAGAAGTAGTTAATTCTATAGATATTCCAGATAGAGATTATTCTGCAGGAAGATTATATTCTAGCACACAAGAATCCATAGATTTAGATTGTGATATATGGGTAAATAAAGGTGATTTAATAGGTATATATAATGCTAATATGTATACTGGTAAATCTATATCTGGTGATCAAGTAGATGCTTTATATTATCAAGTATCTGGTGAGGTTAGTGGTGAGTTTTCTCCTGGAGATTTATATGGTGATGGTATTTCTGGTTTACTTGTTTATGCTAGAAGTGATAAAACACAAGACAAATTAGTTTTAGATATAGATTTAGGTAATAGAATAAATATAGAAGATATTAATATAATTGGTAGTGTAGAAAACACATTTATGGAGTATAATTTAGCAAGATGTTTAGATATAAACTGGACCGTTGATTTATTTGGTGGCGAACACCAAACTGGTTATACGAATGTTAGATTAGGATTTGATTATAATATGATTTATACTTATGAGCATGCTAATGTGGCTTATGGTTTAGATAAATTATATGATGGAATTAGAATTGTAAAGGATGGTTATGCTGGTAGTGGTTATATAGTAGGAAATGAAAGTGTTGCTGGAGCTGACTCACCAGATTTAACATCAACCCTTGTTGTTACAGATCCACAATATTTTTTTGTAAATGGAGATCAAGAATGGTTGGGTATATACCAACACAAGAGATCAGGTTATTGTGCAAAACCTTTTGTACAAGGATTTAATGAAGATCCAGTAGCATTTACTTTACTATTCCCTTATGGTTTAGATAAAGTAATATATAAATCTGCTATATATTTTAAAGAGAAATGGAATTTTAGAAATTTTGGTTTATCGGTTGTTTATAATTTGGGTGATGGTAGTGGTAATTCAGATGATGTTCGTTTTCATTATATAGAAGAGTATTCAGCCGTTACTACAGACAATCAAAAAATAGAATTAGATGGTCGTGGTTATGATTCTGTTGATAGGTATCTATTTGCAAACCCATGTCATGGTGAACCTATTTTTGAATTTTCTGGCGCGCGGACTGGGTCTGGGGGATATATTGGAGAAATTTCTAATTATGAAGATTATATGCAAGCTTCTAATATAGATTGGTCTTACTTATCACATGAATTTGAACCAATAACTTGTAAAGGATTTAGATTTTATTGTGATTATCATTATTCTACAAAAATAATTGAAATGGAATTATATTGTAGATCTGAAGAATTAGGTTCTAATTTAGTAGGTGGTATGTCTGTTAGTTATTCTTATTATGAAGACTTATGGTGGCAAGCACTTATAGAACAAGACTCAACTACTGAGGTTATATCTCATATAGGAGACACACCAAGATATTTTAAAATTGAAATAGAGCCTGTTACCAGTATTACACTAAATGAAATAATATTTAATGTAAGAGATGACGAATTATATATAGGCGAAAAGGGTTGTGAATATCAAGTTCTTCCTATAAATAGCAAAACAAATTCTGTTAATGAAGCGCAGACGGTAGAAATAAAAAATATATATAATAGTGAATATGATTTATATGTTGATATAGCACAAGACAATGAAAGTGAAGGCGGTCTTATATATCATAGTGTAATGAACAATGCTGCTTCTATAACTGATTCGTTAGTTGGTCCTGACGGTATTTATCATAAATCAGAAAATTATCCACTTGTAGGATATTATAAAAACTGTGCTATCAACTGTGATTGTTGGGGATTAAAAAATTTAATAGATGGAAAGAAATCTTATTATTCAAATGATAATGGTTATACTTGGAATGAGTTTGGCACACTTGCTTCAGGAGTAAGTATAGGTTTTTCTAATATAACAGTT
>Ga0307992_1002642_pt1 | contig 10144 bp, 6 predicted proteins | sample EllFjometagen133_FD_203162 | JGI IMG/M metagenome (GOLD analysis project Ga0307992, IMG submission 203162) | Marine microbial communities from Ellis Fjord, Antarctic Ocean - #133 | ecosystem: Environmental > Aquatic > Marine > Unclassified | place: Southern Ocean | collected 2014-10-08
TTTTGGGAAAAATAAACCTTGAGACCATCTCTTTTACACCATACCAAGATGAGATGGGTTTTGAAAAGTAATGGATGACAATATGAAAAGTGTAACCTATGTTAAGAGACTAAAGTGTTACCTATGTTTTGATTCGACAATCTCTTTGACCCGTCTTTCTGTTTCTGACTTCTGACTCATTTTGTGCTCCTTTCAAGGGCATAAACTAGCCAAAAGTCTCTCTTAATAAATTAGCCATTCATGTCCATAATGCTAAACGGCTAAACAGTATCAGGTAATCATGATTTAGGTGGTTGGGATTCAACTCCATCCGAGCAAGGTACAGCCAGGTGGCTCTGGTGGAAATTTTTTGGCTGGCACTGGTTAAGTGATCCACCTGCTGCTGAAATTAGCTATACCCAAGATTATAGTTTTGACTATCGACAAGTCCACTTTATGGGGATGGAATCATATATAAATTATGATGGTTTCAGATGGAATACCTACGGAGGTGAAAGCTTTATTCCTACTCAACTTCAGTGGCTAAATGCTGATTTAGATGCAGCTACACAAAGTAGGCTGAGAGTTATGTTTTATCATTTTGATTTTTCTAATGATCTTGATTTATCAGCATTAGGTGTAGATATGGCTCTCTGGGGACATATACATCGCAGTTCGGGAAATATTAATAGTCACCCCTATGATCTTTCACCAGATAACACAAGTGATGGCACAAGTGCTTACAGAATTATCAGAGTTGAGGGAGCCAACATCCAGGCAGAGGAAACCGTCTATACAATCTTGCCCCAGCCCCAGAATCTAGCTATCACATTTGATGGGAATAATGATGGTGGAACTGATACCTTATCTGCAGCCATAACAAACAATCACTCCCTGGAATTTGAAGACGCTCGAATAAAATTTTTCATGCGAAATGGAGATCACTGGTATCGGGTTGAAAACGGTGTTCTCGAACAGGTCGTCAGTACTGGCCTTATTGATATCTGTTATGTGAGCACCGATCTTGCGACCAATTCCCAAACCATTGTTACGATCCTTGCTGATCCTGAAATTGTAAGCACAATTCCATCAATTCCCGGGAAGTGGTCATTAAATCAGAATTTTCCAAATCCATTTAATCCAATGACTTCCATCCAGTTTGAATTGCCTGAGGACGCTTTTGTAGAGCTCAACATTTTTGGTCTTGATGGAAGATTGATCAAAACTCTGATCAATAGCCAAGTACAAGCCGGTCACCACATTCAAAGCTGGGATGGGTTAGATAATCTGGGAACTGCTGTTAGTAGTGGTGTCTACTTTTACAAGCTTGAATCTCATAAATTTTCTCAAACCAAAAAAATGACTTTATTGCGTTAAGCTAAATACGGAGATTGGCTCAGTTGTGATTACAAGCATGTCTGGATTATTACCCTGGATATAATGCATTTCCTCATAGCCCTTTGGCGATGATTACTAATTCATCGGTACTATCCGAATTGCAATGCCCCCGCCAGCAGCTAGAGGAAGTTTCATTGTAGTATTTGAATTTACTTCCTGGTATTCTATAGCATAATCATGGGGATTTTCATCCCAGTGGGCATTATCGCCGTCTCTGTAAATCTCTGCACGGTATTGGATATTTTCTTCGAGTAAAACTAGTTTTACTTCCAAATCTCGAGGCTCTTCATCGGTTATTGCAGCCAAAAACAATTCATCCCCTGCACGTCTCGACGTGATCACATAATCCCCAATTTCTCCGGCAATCACATGGGATTCATCCCAATCAATATTTAAATCACGGACAAATTGTAGAGCGGGATTATTATTAATGTGTTCAGGCAGATCTGCTACCATCTGAAGAGGACTATTCAGGATGACCATCAAGGCCAATTGCTTAGCCAAAGTGGTATGCACCTGATTGGTATCTCTGATACCATCGAGTGTGACGTAAAAGACACCTGGTGTATAATCCATGGGGCCGCCCAGCATACGAGTGAAGGGAAGAATTGTGGTGTGTTCTGGAGGATTGCCTTCACTCCATGCTTCGTACTCATTCCCGCGTGCGCCTTCTCTGGTCATCATGTTCGGCCATGTCCGTCTGATACCTGTATCCTTGATGGGTTCGTGGACATCCAGGCTGATCTCATAGCTGGCTGCCAGCTCTACAATACGTCTATAATGGCGAACCATCCATTGACCATGATGGTGTTGACCTCGTGGATATATGGCACCGGCGTAACCTGTTTTAACACTATTTATTCCCAAGCTTTTATACAATTTGAAGCCGTCCTCCACACGACGATCATAGCTTTCAGCATCGCCACCTGTCTCATGATGACCGATTATTTCCATACCACGCTCAGCGGCATATTGAGTGACCTTTTCGATATCAAAATCATCGTAGGTTTCAGTGAAGCTGTAGGCATCCTGTTTGCCCCAGTTTTCCCAACCTAGGTTCCAGCCTTCGATCAACAATCCCTGAAATCCGTTTCTACTGGCATAATTAATATAGCGGATGGCATTTTCGGTGGTAGCTCCATGAATTGGACCCTGTTCCCAGGACTCGGTTTTTATGTGCATCCCCCACCAGATGCCCATGTACTTCATAGGTTTAATCCAGGAGACATCTGCAATGAGGTTGGGTTCATTCAAATTCAGAATCAAGCGAGAATTCGCAAGATCAGCTGCGGAGCGACCCAGTTGTATTGTACGCCAGGGAGATTGATGGGGTAAGCTGCTCCTGACCTTTATTCCATCAGGCCAGGGAACCAGAGCTGAATGCCAATCAATCGATCCAGTATCATCCGGTACCAGGGTCATACCGCTATAGTCGGTCAAATTTGCCTCGTGAATGGACAGATGAATTCCCGAGTCCGTTCGCATGGTTACCGGCGTATTCACACCAGGGGATTTGCTGATCGGGGATGTCCGATAGATTCTTTCATAACTATCCCATTCATTGGGAATCCACCAGGAGAGGAAATCATCAGCGAAGTTAAATTCGGTCAATTCTTCCTGAATGAGCAATGAGTCAACACCTACCCAGGCAGGAAATTGATATCTGAAAGCCGCACCATCATTAAACACCTTAAACTCGAGGCCATAATATATCTTTGAACCTGATGACACTTCATACCTGTAGTAGTTGTGGTGATCAAGAATCTGTTTGTCCTCACCCAGTACCTGCTCCCAATTTTGCTTATGGGTGGATGATTCAATCTGCTTGATAGTTAGTGGATCAGAATAGTCAGGTGAAGCTTTCAGTATAAAACCAAGGTTTGAAGGTCTAAGTATCTGCTCGCCATCAATAGAAACAGTGTAAGAGGGTAGACTTCCCTGCATTTCCAGGAGCGTATGGATAGTTCCATCTGGTGAGTTCATCTCGTGAGATTTTTTTGCTGTATCGCAAGAAAACAGGACTAGAACAGTCGTTATTATGAGTGATAACCGTATCATTTCCCCTCCTCAACCAGCAAGTGCAAGCGCTGATATATCAAAATGTTTCTAAAGTGTCCCCCACCTCGCATGGGTGTACTTGAGCAAATATATTAATTATTCTGCTTCTCCCAATGCCGAAGATATTTCCAGAAAAAGTATGTTGACAATAGGAACCAGGAAATTTAATGTCGCTTCAACTTATCAAGGAAGCGACTGCTCACAGATATATAGTTGATTCTGCAACCTTAAGGGGAAAATGCACATGCATCAGTTATTGGACAGGAAAATGTCGGCTAGCAACGGAATCCTGAAAAAAATATTGCTGACCGTTGTCATAGTGGCTGGTACCTGTATTTCCTGCAGCCAAAAAACTTCAGAAGTGCCCGTGGAAAACAGCAGGTTTCGTATTGCCCTATTCAATATCTGGGAGATGTCCACCGAGAAACTCTCTGAGGTAGATGACAACGGTACAGGTCAGAATGAACAGTTGATTGCTGCTGCAGAAATCATCAAGGAGATCAATCCTGATATTCTGGTAATCAATGAAATAGATCATGACATCGAGGCACTTGCCTCAGGTGCAGATCTGTCACTCAATTTGCAGCGCTTTCAGAATGCATACCTGCGATCCAACTCCTACAAATACATGTATGTTTCCCCATGTAATACTGGCTTTCTTGCAGGAAAGGATTTTGACAATAATGGGAAGGTAGCCACAGAAGAAGATCTGGGTTCCAGAGATCATGGTGGTGATTGTTTCGGATATGGAGCCTATCCCGGACAATACTCCATGGCAATCCTCTCTCGAATTCCCATCGAGACCGAACGTGCAAGAACCTTTCAAAAATTTTTATGGAAGGATTTACCTGACCATAAAATCCCCACTGAGTGGTACTCCGAAGACGAAATAGATATCTTTCGCCTGTCCAGTAAATCACACTGGGATGTTCCCGTTCGAGTCGGGGATAATCTTATCCATTTACTTGTCTCACATCCAACACCTCCTGTATTTGATGGGGATGAAGATCGAAATGGTCGTCGCAATTATGATGAATTAAAAATGTGGGTTCACTATATCGAAGGAGATTCCGTACTGGTTGACGATGCTGGGATTCGGGGTGGTCTCGCAGCAGATGAAAAATTTCTAATTCTTGGCGATTTAAATGCTTCACCTACTGGTGATACACTCTGGACAGGTAAGCGATCAATTGACCAACTTCTCGGTCACCCCTTGGTCATTGATTGTGCTGATCTACTGCGTAGTGATGGCGCTCTCAATAATCGTCCCGTTGGACCACCAAAATATGTGGAGAACTGGACAACAGGTCGTGGTAAATGGGGCATGCGTATTGATCATATCATCCCCAGTGTAAATTTAGAGCCCCTACGGGGAGGCGTCCACTGGCCCGATGCAGACACCGACTCTGTAGGTGCTGCCAGGGTGCAGAAAGCATCAGATCATCGACTGATCTGGATGGATATTAAAGTAGATTAACTCCTATCGAAGAGAGTTAGTAATTGGCAACAATTGGTTCAGATCCATAGATCAGAATTTCCTGGAGATAAATCTCTGCCTGGTCCGTAGGATTGAGTATGCTCAGCTCCAGAGTATGTGTTGTATCCACTAACTCATAACCCCAGAAAAGATAAAATCTACGGTCTACAAAAGTGGTGGGCATTTTTACGGTCTCAACAACCTGATCATCCAGGGACAATTGAACCTCAAACACATAATCAGCCACACTCTTCTTCCGAGCTTTGCCTCTGATGACAAATCCCTTGCCATCAAATGAATAACTATAGCTATCTAGCAGGATTTGGTTAAGCTGTGGTTTTGCAATAGGGAAGTGACCTGGGAATGCGACTTCAAAAGGAAGCGTCTTCGGCTGCTGACTCAGGATTGTGATGTCATCTTCAGCGATGCGACCACCTTCATTTTCTATAACCATGAGGGCGTGCTTGAAAGACATGTCATAAACATCGTTGAGTGAAATATCAGTAAATTTAAAGTCAATTGATTCCACCTCAGACAAGCCCTGTTTCCAATAATCCGGAATGGCATCATAGCCTTTAATGGCTCCTAGAATACCTCCCGCGCTGGCAGGGTTACAATCGGCATCATCGCCACACCGAGTGGCGATTTCCAGTGTCCTGGAGAAATCGCCCTCTCCATATAGTAGTCCCAAAAGAACCCAAGCTGCATTAATCTTCGCATCAATATTAAAAGGATCATAAACACCAACAGCTGAACCAATTTCGCTCGACCATTTACGGTGTACTTTGAACCATGTATCCTTCCAATCCTCAGGATTCTGTTTGTGCCAATCAACAACATCCCACATGACCTGTGCAAATTGACTTTCCTCCGGGATTACCTTTAATGCTTCTTGAACAACCTCTTCAATATCACTGGAAATAAATGCCTGCGAATACATGGCAGCGATGAACACCCCACCATAATAGCCGTCCCCATAGTTCATAATATGACCGACTTTATCACAGACTTCGACCGCAGTATTTATCATTCCAGGTGCCATAATTCCAGCGAAGTCAGCTTCGATCTGGAAATCAATGTCATCAGCGCAGGGATTATTCAACCAGTGACCAGAGGCCGGGGCTGACAGACCATCAAGAATATTCCTTCGAGCGGTCTGGTTGGCAAACCAGAGCGGATATTCTGCTCTGGCAAAAGCCTGGGCGAAAGAATCAACGGGTGCATCGAGACCCAATTCATCGTAAACCCCGACAAATGTTAGATCCATATAGATGTCGTCGTAGACACCTGGATTATTTTCGTAGATGTCCTTCATCATTTCTGAATCCCATCGTAATTGGTGATAATCAGGAATGATGGTGCTTTTGTATTTGAACTCTACTGGGCTACCAAAACTGACACCAATGGTCTGTCCTGCCCAGGCACCCTTAATTTTGTCTTTGAGAGCCCCCTTGGATATGGTGTGAGTATCAGGTGTTTCAGTTTGACACGAGACGAATAGGACCAGTGTAACGACCATTGCGATTTTACTAAATATTTTCATAATTATTCCCAAATTAGTGTTGGAATCTGACCATTTTTCCAAGGATCCAATTGAATATACTGGGTCCTATAACCCAATGAGCCATTCTTGTATTCAAAGATTCGGTAGCTGCCCTGACGCCCATGCCAGCTTCCCACAGGAGCACTTACATAGAGGGGGACATCGCCCAGCCAATGATGCTCATCTCGATGATAATGTCCGGCCATCACAGCTTTCACATTGTATTTATTGAGAAGTTGCTCCCATTTTTCCAGGCCATCCTTTTTCCAACTGTCATGCATGGAATTCTTATAAAAATCATCGGGCGAGGGACTATGATGGAAGACCAGCGTGGGTTTACCGCTTTTTAGTACATTTTCCAGTTCTGCCAAAGGATCAAAGCCTGCCAGCTCATATGCTCGGGCCAGCGGTTCGGTAAAAACCTGGACAAATTGAACTCCCTCATATTCCTGAGTTGAAAATAAGGGTCCGAAGTTTTCTTCAAAGCGTTGGCGTGTTCTGTCAAGATCGCTTTCCAAAATATCATGATTTCCAGCGACATAATGAATCGGCATCTCCAGCTCACTCAAAACAGCCAGGCTCCGTGTGATGATAGAATCTTGAGTAATATTGTCAGACGTGACATCACCGGTATGTACAACACATTTAATCTCCATGGGTAAATCGTTGATGGCATCGACGATCTTTTCCACGCGTGCATAATGATCACCATCACCAAAGTGGGTATCCGTGATCTGCACAAAGAAGAAATGGGGTTCTTCAATTTCCACGACCGCTGTCTGCGTGGAAGCACAGCCCAATAAGCAAAGTACACCTGCTAGTAATAGGCTGTGGATTAGATTTCTACTATAAATCGGCATGACAAACACTCCTCGTATTTTACCTGAAGCAGGCAGGTTTAGATGTTGAATCTTAAGTTAACTTTCAGTTTCACCATGGCAAATAGTTTGATTGAGGTCCTATTGAAACAGATGATAGGACACAAGCATCATCAATTGGCCCTTCTTCCCATATTTCTTCCAAAATAATCATTCCAATTTGCATACCCGATACTAATTTCAATTCAATTATTTAAACGAATCATATAACCTGTATTGTTTATGATATTCAAAACAAGTCTATAGTCTGAGGGGACACCCATGAAAATTCTAATCGCTCTGCTACTTTGTACAGTTTTATACGCCCAACCAATTCTGGTGGATGGTCGTTTTGATGAATGGAAAAACATTGAAAAGCTTCAACTTGATCCTGCTGGTGATGGTGTGGAGGGCATGGATCTATTGAGTGTTGCCGCCACTTCTGACAGTGCCCGTCTTTTCCTGTATCTTGAGGTAGCAAACGAGTTTGGACTCTCAAAAAATAATCGACTGACCCTCTTCATTGATAGTGATAATAACCCGGAGACCGGTTTATCAATGGACGGGTTGGGTATTGAACTGGCCTGGGTATTTGGAGATAGAAATGGGGCTACTTTCTTTGGCTCGGACTCAAGTGCAATCACGCATGGTGCTATTGGTTTGATTACCTTGCCAACTATCACCTCAACCGGTTTCGAGATCGCCATTGATCGATCTGGGATCCTGGCGGATTCTATTACATCCACCCCACTCACTACATTCAGATTTTTTTTCAGGGATCAACAAGATTCGAATGGAGATCGTCTGCCTGATGCAAGTGAGAATATCCTGGTTGAACTTTCTAATGATCAAGGCATCCCCTGGGAAGCTCGCCCATTGGCAAAATATTCCGAAACGGATATTCGTATAGTCTCCCAGAATTCTTTGCATGATGGCATCTTCGTCGCGGATCGTGCTCCCGCTCACAGCCGCATTCAACAAGCTTTAAAACCGGATATTGTATGTTTCCAGGAAATGTGGAAGTCCACAAACCAAAGTACCGTCGCCTTCATGGACTCTATCTTACCTCAGGCTGAGGGCAGGCATTGGTACACCACAGAGATGGAGGGACACGTTAACACAGCAAGTCGCTTCCCCATCGTGGGCAATTGGACCCTTTGGGGCAGGAGCGGATCCAGAATTATGGCCATGTTGATTCAAATCGATGATCAGCATCAAATAATGGTCATGAACAGCCATTGGTCCTGTTGCGGTGCTGATAAAAACCGACAACTCCAGGCTGACACTACAATTGCATTCTTACGGGATGCCTATTCACCTGGAGGTCAGATTGATCTTGAGCCAAATACGCCTGTGGTAATATTAGGCGATATGAATCTGGTTGGAGATAGCCAGCAATTAACAACCTTACTTACTGGTGACATCCAAAATGAGGATAAGTTTGGGCCTGACTTTGCTCCCGATTGGGATGGGTCGACACTCAGAGATCTGTATCCCGAGCATGTGTCAGAGCGGGTTGCCTTTTCATGGCAAAACAATGGGGAAGGCTATAGTCCGGGACGACTGGATTATTTTGTTTATACAGATAACGTTATCCATGTTAAAAATAACTTCATATTGAACACCCGCACCATGACGGATGAACAGCTACAGAAAAATGGATTACTTCGCTCAGATTCTAAAGTAGCCTCCGACCATCTGGCTCTGGTTGCTGATTTTAGTTTTGATGCTGAGATAGAGGAGCAACAGGAATCCTCAGGAGGCTTTATGAACTGGTTGAAATCTCTCTTTGGAGATGAATAATAACTTTTCAATATGAACCAAACTTTTTGTGTAAATGGGAGTCATAGATGAAGTCTTTTTTCATAACACTCGCTTTTTGTATCGGCGTGATTAGTGCGGTAGCAGCAGACTACAACCCAGTCGCTCATCCCGATGCAATTGTCATTTCAGGAAATGCCCGTTTTACAGTTTTAACATCAGGTGTTGTCCGTATGGAGTGGGCGGAAGACGGGGTCTTTGAAGATCATGCCTCTCTAGCATTTGTGAACCGAAATTTGCCGGTTCCGAAATTCAAGATTAGAACAAAGAAGGGATGGCTCGAAATCTCTGGCAGGGATTTCACCCTGAAATACAAAATTGACAGTGGCAAATTTGATGCAGATAACCTCAATATCAATTTCAAGCTTGACAGTAAGAAAAAGGAATGGAAGCCTGGACAGGAGAATAAGGGAAACCTCCTGGGAACCAGACGAACCCTGGATGGATTTGATGGTGAGATCATGCAGTGGTCCGGGAAGGTCCCGATTTCTTTACAACCTGGAATCCTTTCAACTGAAGGTTGGGTTCTTGTTGATGATTCTGAGCGTCCTCTATTTGACAACTCAGAGTGGGCCTGGGTCATGCCTCGACCTGAGAAAGACCAACAGGATTTCTACTTCTTCTGCTACGGACTGGACTACAAAGCAGCACTCAAGGACTTTACAGATATTGCAGGGAAAATTGCCCTTCCACCAAAATATGCCTTTGGAAACTGGTGGTCCAGATACTGGGAGTATACTGATCTGGAATATAGAGAATTGGTAAATGAATATGATATCCACGATGTTCCCCTTGATGTTCTGGTGGTGGATATGGACTGGCATCTTACTAGCAAACCGGAATGGTTTGATGAAAATGGAAAAAAGAAGAAAGATGGTGCTGGAGAGGACTTCGGGTGGACAGGTCTTACCTGGAATAAAAACTACTTTGGGAACCCTAAAAATTTCCTGGAATGGACAGCAGAAAAAGGGCTAACAGTTTGCATGAATTTGCACCCGGCATCTGGAATTC
>Ga0307992_1002643_pt1 | contig 10141 bp, 9 predicted proteins | sample EllFjometagen133_FD_203162 | JGI IMG/M metagenome (GOLD analysis project Ga0307992, IMG submission 203162) | Marine microbial communities from Ellis Fjord, Antarctic Ocean - #133 | ecosystem: Environmental > Aquatic > Marine > Unclassified | place: Southern Ocean | collected 2014-10-08
ATACTACAATCAAGAAAGGTATCAATGGGATTTAAAAAAGATGACTCCCGTTGGATACAGAAATCATCTTTTAGAATTTGCTAGGTAGTTTTTTTATTCCGTGTCTACTTTAAAGGGTACACTTCACTCAAGCCGGTTTTTGTTTTTTTACGCACGTAAGGACGTACGTCCTTACGTGCGTCCTTACGTTACCATATTCTCCCCTGTCATTCCTGCAACCGCATGTCGCAAGAATCTGCATTTACTAAAGACATCCAAGAGAAGATTTTGAATGATATGTTTTCTCCCAAAATCCCATTGGAATGGCCTGACACTCGAAAATATATCATTCAAAATCTCTTAGCTCATAAAAAACTCTCTCCTGTCATCCCCGTGAAGACCTGCCTCGACGGCAAGGTGAGCAGAGATCCAATCAGCTTAAGACTTTTAAAAAATCATTGCCTAACATGCTCCAGTCCCTCAATCAATCTTTCTATCACAAAGAAATTAATTTTTTCTTTTTCAGATTGTCGATTAAGATGCTTAATCAACAAATCAATTCTTTTATTAATAATCCTATCAAAAACACGTTCCAGTCTTTTTTTATATTTCCTATGAAACTTAAAATGATTCAAAACTTTTTCTTTATGATCAATTAATTTCTTAATTTGTCGAAGATGATTTTCAATAAATCTTTTCGTTGATTTTTTATCAATCAAATCATTGTCATAATAATAATCAATATTTTCAATCAATGACTCAATATTAGTTTTCAAATTGAAAGTTACAGTCTCCACTGCTTCATTTTCTGCCATATCCTTTGCGGTGACTTTAAGTTCATGCTCTCCCAACAACATCATCGGCAATTCCAGCTCTTCTTCTGTAAAAATTTCATTATCCAACTTAATTTCTTGAAGAATATTTTCAGTTATCGAAACATTATCTTCCACATTAAAACTAATTTCAAGATTTCCTGTGTTTAAATAATCTTGATCTTCTGGAGAACTGATTGAAATTGTTGGCGGAATAATATCTGATTCTTTTTCTAGAACTTCATTACCAGAAACATCCACTGATCCTTCTTCAATTTGACCAACTTGTGTCTCGCCTTCAAACACAACCATTGATTCGTCTGCCCCCAAGGGATTTTCATCATTCTCAGAAATCAAAACTGATTCAATTCGATAATTTCCATTTCCTGTCCCCTGAGTTCTTATTTTGTATTCCCCATCTTTCGGATTTGGAATAGTAACAAATTCATTTTCCGTATCAAATCCGGTGTAGTATGCCCCCTCAATTTCATTCACCGCCTCCCCCATTTCAAAATCCTTCCCAATAACTTTTCCATCCGGATCAATTACTTGAACATCAACTGGAGAATACACAGAAACAATTAAAATATTTTCTACTAAAGAATTTCTAACCTCCTCGACAGGTCTTTCTCCAGTCAACAATTCTAATACGTCTTTTTGAGCATCAGTTGAAAGCCCACCATGTGATGATTCCAATTCAATTAAATAATCTGAAAAAATATCTTCACTTTTTGCGGAAATGAGAGGGACTGTCTCATCTCCATAATCAAAAATAACTCCATTTTTCGAAAGTGGATAAACTTCAATTCCTTGAGGATAACCATGTTCCCAGTATTCTCCAAAGTCTTCATTAATAACATTAAAACCGCTTAAAGTACTTTCACTCCCACCAACACTTCCAACAATCTTACTAAATTCAACTTTTCTTAATTTTTCTGTCATTTCCAATGAATTTAAATTCTCCAAAAATTCATTCTGGGGATAATTGTCTGGATAAGTCCTCGTCATTTCTGTGTCTTTATCAAAAATATAATCATAAACTGGAAGTAATTCCTGAATAGAATCAATAGGTCTTCCATGAATATAATCAAAAAGGTTGTCATATCCGCCTTCCTCAGCTTCCTGTTTAAAAACATATCGAGTCAGAATATTTGTATACCCTAATGAAAAATTTCCCGATTCATAGGAGAGATAAGATTTAGGAGCACCTAAATGAGGAGTTCCTAATGTTATTAATTGATCAACATCTTCTTGATAATAATCACTTTCAATATATTCTCTCGACAAAATTCCTCCCATAGAATGAGCCACGATATCAACCTTGGGCCAATTTGCAATCTCTTTAATTTCTTCAATCTTACTAGCCAAAAGTTCTGCATTTTCAATATTACTATCTCGCCACTCATAAGGAAAAGTAAATAAATCTAACTCTGGAACATAACCGTCCTTCACAAAAGCATTATAAAAATTATCGTAAGTATGAAAAATAAGATCAACTTGCCATTGACCATCTTTTTTTTGAGACCCTAAAATTCCAGGAATAATAATTACTGGATCTTTAAAGTCTCCACTCTTTGCCCAATAATCAAAACGAATACTTCCTGAAATTTTGTCTTCTTTTGGACCACTTGAACTATCCCACCAATTATAATCAAAAATTGCCTCTCCCTTGCTAATAGATGAATTATTATAAACATCATATTGCGAATTATCATAAAAACTAGACCGACTAACACTTACTCGATCTCCATAAGCATTTTTCAAAGAAACAGCAACTTTGTTATTGTAAAAACTACAACCCTCTACCTGAAGCCACCCTCCATTATAAACCGAAATTGCTCCAATATATTCTGCTCCATAAGCACTCTGCATCAATGAATTATTCGCAATAAGCGAAACTACATTTCCACCATTTTTAATATCAGCATTACGAATATCTCCACCCCCTCCAGAATTTATCATAACCGAATAACCACTTTCTTCATCCTCTGAATCAAACAAGACTGGTTCTTTTTTAGTTCCTCGCACCAAAAATAAACCTCTTTCTACAATAATCCTAGAATTTTTCTTAAAAAGAATTTCAACTCCCTTTTCGATTGTCAAAGTACTTCCGTCTGAGATTGATATCATTCCATCAACCACTTTATCTTCTGACCAAACTGTGTCTTCTGTTATTTCCACAAATTCCACTGCCTGAATTCGAAAAATTTTCTTCCAAGCAAAAGGACTAAAACATAGAATAGCTACTAAAGAAAAAATTAATACTCTAATTCCTATTTTGATTTTTTGCATTTTTTTAATATTAAAAAAATATTTAATAGTGGCCAAGCGGTAATTGATACCCACATTAACCAACGAATATTATAAAAATCATACATCGTAGATTGTACAAAAATAGCTAACACAAAAATTACATTGGCCAAAACAGAAAAAAGAACAGCCGCAAAATAAAGATTTTTCTTAAAAATGCCCGAGATAATAGAAATGATTAATGCGATAATTAATAACGCGATAGTTATTTTTAAATCAAACATCGAATCAATTACAAACATAATTTTACTTACCACTCCTTGCCAACTAAAAAGTTGTCAAAAAATAGTTTAATTTAATTTTTATATTTATTTAAAAAGTTACACAAATACTATAACACAAAATCATAATTAACCAAAATGTCCTATCGATAATTTACTTGCATGTGTAAACACCTCAAATTAAGAAATATCTATAAGTTTGTCATCCCCGCGTAGGCGGGGATCCATTAGTCTGAAAACTTCTATTGAAACCCTGTAATAAACCTAACTCAACTTTTCAATTTATCCAATATCTCAACCATCGCCAAAGTATCCAGCTCACAATATTTTAATAAATTCATTCTTGTCTCCTTTTTTTCATCTTCCGAAACATTATCAAAAATCGTTTTGCCCCATGCTTCAATGGCCATTGTTCCGTTTTGTACATCAAGATCGTTATAGGAAAGCTCTGGTACCAAAACTGGTAGAACTTTTTTAATCGAAGCACTTCCCTTGAATTCAGGATGCAAATAGTCTTTCTTAAACACTTTCATCAAATCAAACACCCTTGAATTCAAATCTTCTAAAAAATCTCGAAATTCCGGATGCAATTCCATCAATTCAACATTCCGGCCTTTCTCAAAAGATTCATACCAAACCACCACGTTTCCAGTTGGTCCGATGTTGGCTTTCAAAGAATTCAACAAGTTCTTAGTTGCATTCTCCAGATCCTCCGCTAAATATTCAAAATGTTCCAACTTTCCGTCTTCATGCAAAACATGCAATGAATATTGAAAAACTATTTGTTGACTGGGCCTATATCCATCTAAAAAAGGAACTGGCTTTCCAAATGTTTCATAATCAAGAAAATATAATGGATATTCTAATTCCGACAAAATCTTATTTATTGAAACTGTATCTATTTGAGGACGATTGGTTTTCTGCAGTTTAATTTTGATCTGTTGTTTTTTTGTGACCTTGAAATCATCTGGAATATCTTTGATATCAAAAATATTATCATTAACAAGCTCTTCTAATTTTCTTCCTTTAAAGATATGAGCGGTTGAATATTCTGGAATCTCTGGATTAAAAAATTTAAAACAATCGCATCGCTGTCCATGACTTTTATAGATACATTCACACCCCCGAGTATCAAGATCATCAATTTTCAAAAGATCCAACGCTTTTTGAATTTCAATTTCAACTCTTTTTTTAACTAAATCAATTTCAGCTGAAACTTCATTAAAAACAAACAACTCATTCAAATCAATTTCTCCCTTTCTAGTATATTCTTTATTTAGGTAAATTATGAAACTTTTTCCAATTTCAATTCCTGATCTTTCAAGAACTATTTTCTGAAAAGTAATGTCTTTAATATGATTATGAAATAGATCGGTTTTAATACTTGATCCAGATTTAACTTCATAAAGATTCCAATTTCCATTTTCCTTATTAAATTCCAAAACATCAATCTTAGCAAAAAGCCCTTCCTCTGTTTCAAAGGTGGCCTGAAAAATTGTTTTCTTATTTTCAACCAACTCCTTGGTTTTTTCAATTAATTCCTTCCTCGTTCCAATAACAGAAGTTCCACTACTAAAAAGTTTTTGAAAATGATCTTCAACTTCATATCCATCCTTAATCAACTTTTTCAAGAAAGCCGAAAATTCACCCTCAATATAGTCTTCCGGTCTTTTCTTCTTCAACCAAAGACACTTATTGCAGATTAAATATTCCTTAAAGTCTGTTTTTGATAGATATAATTTATCCATGAAGATTAATAAGAATTATTTAAATCATTCAACGCGATTTCAGTTGCTCCTGATGAAACTAAAAATTGCTGAGAAATATTTCCTGCTAAATATGAATTTAATGTTTTCTCATCAATACTTTTAATATCGTGCTTCTTGTTGACCTCCTTAATAACTTTTTCACGTATTTTTAATAACTCTTCTCTTGGCAATAAAAGATAATTTCCAAATTTATTAGCCTGCGTTTCTAGATATGAATATTCTTCCTCGCTAATCATTTCCATAAAATTATTAATATCAGAAAAGTTTAATATTTTTAAGTCTTGATAAAACTTTTTATGCAAAATAAAATGACCAATTTCATGAGACAAAGAAAACCTAAATCGATTAGTATCCTTTTCGTAATTTTTCTGATCAACATAGATTGACTTAAAATCAGAAGTTATCTGTGCATCAACTCCGCATTGATTCATTAAGTCTGGAATAGGAATTATTCTTATCTTAAGCTTTAACTCAACAATCTCTTCAATTTCAACAGGAATTTCGTTCCCCCAAAATTTTAATCTAAATTCATCAGCTTTCTTTTTAATGTGGAAATTTCCAACGAAAGGAACAGTTATACTTTTGTATTTCATTTAATAAGACTTTAAGCGTTTTTGATTAGATTGATTATTTTATTTATATCTTTCTTTGTTGGCTTTTTATTTTTCAATGTCCGGAAAAATGCTGGAAGTGCCGCCACTAATTCTTTTTCTTGCATAACATCCAACGGAATTATATTTTGCGCCACATTGGCTTGATAAATAAATTCTTCAAATTTCTCACTCTTTTTTTTGAGTCCCAAAGTTTTCGCCCAAAACTCCAACGTTTTTTTCTCAGACGGAGGAATCATTTTGCCTCTCTCAATTTTACTAAAATTGCTTGGGTCATAATCCACTCTTCGACACATTTCTCGAAGTGTTAATTCTTTTTTGATTCTTAATTCATACAAAAGCTTACCAAATTTTTCCAAATTTTTGTTTGTTTTCATATGTTTTATTTATTATTTATTATTGTGGTATAATCCTACCACAATATTAAATACTGTCAAGAAGGTAAAATTATTTCATTTTATAAAAAATATTCCTTAAAGTCTGTTTTTGATAAATAGATCAATTTTTTATTTTTTATGTAAGTAATAGATTACTTACATTTTAAACCCTTTCCCCCAATAAATCAAAAATGTATAGCAAAAAACCACTAAGAACAAATCCTAGTAATTTTTAATGCATACATGAAAAACATTTATTCCCCTTTAAATCCAAGTCCTTCTGGAGCTTCAGATTCTTCGATTTTGCCGAAAGAATTTTCATATTTTTCAAGATTATCCTGCATCGCCTTGATCATTCTCTTGAAATGTCCTGGTGAAAGAATCACCCTTGAATTTAAAGTTCCAGTTGGTGGAAACACATTGAAAAAATCAAGAACAATTTCTTCCTTGGTGTGCATGATCTGCACTGCATTTGAATACTCCCCTTTCAACTTCTCGTCAGAAGCTTTAATTTGGATTTGATTTTTCTGTGATTGATGTTGTTGATTCATGATTTTTAGTTTTATTAAGAATTATTAAAACTTGATCTATCATCATTGTTATTTTAAAAGCATTCTCCATATTAATATCATCAAGTATTGCATGATGTGTTTCATTTCTATAAGCCAAATACAAACCACGACAAATCTGGAAAATTCCCTCTCTTTCATTCATTATATTCGAAGCTCTTAATAGCCCACTTTGGGGATTCAATGTTTTATCGATTAACTTTAGCCCTTTGTTGTCTTTGTTTCTTTTTAAATTAGCTAAATTTCTCAATCTATCTTCCAAGACAGTGGTCGCCTGCATAATAATTGTATCCTTGTTATACTCACTATTGAACAAAGAATAACATTTAATTTTCAATTGCTCATCTTTAATCATTTCGATCTCAACGGAATAATCAAACTTATACCTTGCCTTTAAATGAATAATTGCCTGACTAAGCATCGCCTCAAACTCTGATACCCAATAATATTCTGTGCCATTCGAAGAAACTCTGGCATTTACAGGCATTTTATAATCCAATAATCGTTCATCCTTCAATATTTTAGAATAATCTACTAAATATGAATGGAACTTCATTATAAATGCTGGACTAACAACAGAACTTGAAGATTTTTGCTTCTCGCATGTACTTTCAAATCCTTCTAATAATTTACATAACGTAAATGCATCTTTTGAAAACATTTTTTTATCTCCCCCGAGATTAACTTCTTAAAAACTACTCTATTTCTCCAAGCACACTCAATTTATCTTTATTATTAATGAAATCATAGTCGCCGTCAACCTCAATGCATTCAAAATCCTCGATATTTCTTGCAACACAAGCCTGTGGATAACTCAAGTTTGCACTTCGGTAAATCTTCGGTTATAATTACATTATAAAATCAAAAAATAAATAAGTCAAAACAAAAAAATGGCAACTCTAACAAAAAGACAAAAACAAATCTTGGATTATATTAAGATCTACATAAGGAAAAATGGAATCTCCCCAACCTTCGAGGAAATAAAAAAACATTTCAAATTATCTGCCCTTTCAACTGTACACCAGCATATTGAAACTTTAGTCGAAAAAGAATTTCTAGAGAAAAATGGAAGTTCAGCCAGAGGGATAGAATTAAAGAAAAAGAATCCATATAATTTAACGAAAATACCACTAGTCGGAACTATCGCTGCTGGGGAACCAATTGAAGCTATTGAGACAAGAGGTGAAAATGTAATGATTGCTACAAGCAACGTAAATAAATCAGGAGAATACTATGCCCTTAAGGTTCAAGGAAACAGTATGATCGACGAGGGAATATTCGATGGAGATGTTGTGATCATTAAAAAACAATCCTCAGCTGAAAACGGACAAACTGTTGTCGCAATCATTGATGACAATGAAGCTACTTTGAAAAAAATTTACCGAGAAAAGGATAGGTTCAGATTACAACCAGCTAATCAAACGATGCTTCCTTTCTATAGAAAAGAAGTTGAAATCAGAGGAGTCGTTGTTGAAATAAAAAGAAGTCTTGAGAACAACAATCAAACATTGAAACAAAAATCATTCAGAACATTAGATTTATTTGCTGGGATTGGAGGAATAAGAATTGGATTTGAAAACGCAGGATTCGACACTGTGTTTGCAAATGACTTTGAAAAACAATGTAAGGTTACTTATGATTTGAATTTTAAAAAATCAAAACTTATTGTGGAAGATATGAGAAAAATTGGCATTGATGATTTACCAAAATTTGATTTTCTTTTAGGAGGATTTCCTTGTCAGGCATTTTCAATAGCAGGACACCGAAAAGGATTCAACGATGAAAAAGATCGGGGTAATTTATTTTTTGATGTTGCTAGGATCCTAGAGGCACGCAATCCTGCAGGATTTTTACTAGAGAATGTAAAAAATCTAAAAGGACACGACGGAGGAAAAACCTTTAAAATAATCATTCAAACATTGGAGGACTTAGGCTATTATGTGAAAACTAAAGTTTTGAATACCATGGAGTATGGAAATGTTCCACAAAATCGAGAAAGGATATATATGATAGGATTTAAAAATAAAAATTATACAGAAAAATTTGAATTTCCAGAACCACGAAAACTAAAAGTTAAAGTTTCTGATCTTTTAGAGAAAAAAGTTCCTGAAAAATACTATTACAATGGAAAACCTCTTTTTGAAAAGATTAAAGATTCTGTGAATGAAGAAGGAAAAGTTTATCAATGGAGAAGAAAATATGTCAGAGAAAATAAAAAAGGTGTGTGTCCTACCTTAACGGCAAACATGGGAACAGGTGGACACAATGTCCCGATTATAAAAGACAAAAAAGGAATCAGAAAACTGACTCCTCTTGAATGCTTCAGACTTCAAGGATTTCCAAAGACATTCACTCTTCCAAAAGACCTAGCTGACTCAACACTATACAAGCAAGCTGGAAATTCTGTTAGTGTCCCCGTCATCGAAGCAATCGCAACTCAAATAATGATGGCATTTAAATAAATATTTAAATTTCAAAATTTAATTTAATCTTTTTCATCTTCTCTATTTGCTCCTGCAAATATTCTTCATTAATATTTTTTTCTCTTAAATTAATTTCAATAGGACTAAAAGATGTTGTTATCTTTATAGTTTTATTATTTTCTATCCACTTTTTTGGATGAAGTCTTAATTCAAGTCTTTTTTTAGCTTTGTATATTTTTGTATTTCCAAAATCATCAGATATGAAATTGTTCAAAAAAACAGACTTCTCAGTTGTCCTTGCTGTATCGACACTTACTGACTTTAAATTTTTTAAATCTAAGACTGCACCAGCAAAATAAAAATCTGCACCTGCTTTTTGCACGCCTGGTCTAAGTATGAAAAAATAATAAATCTTTTTTATAGATGGATAATCTTTTTTTAAATCTCCATATTTTTTCTTATATAATTTTACCCACTTATCTTTAATTTCTTCATAATTTTTTGTTGAAAATAAAACATCTAAATTAATACCAGCATCTGCAAAATTTTGGCCCAACGAGGCCTCCCCGCTTCCTGAATTTAGAACATTTCCTATTCCATCAACTTTAACATTAAGCATTTTTATATCTGCACCCCAATTCTCTCGATCATTATAAATATCTACAGGATATGAACCAGCTCCAACAGGCTTAACATTCAATGCTTGCGTAAACCATTGTTCGATATGCTCTTTTGGTATCTGAATTGGAAGATCTTTTTGGCCAATTTTAGTTTCAGGTTGAGAAAACAAGGACTTAATAATAAAATATTTTATTATATCCTTTGCTTTATCATCTAAAAATTTTACTAATTCACTATTTTTTAATGGCTTTATTACAAATTTTTCCATAATATTATTTTTTCCGATCCCCTATCAAACATAAATCCAATTTAACAGGGGAAACTTAATTAAAATCCTCACATCCCCATCCTACCACCAAAAAAAACTTTTCTCAACTAAATTAATTCAAAAAAAGGCTTTGAGTGGATTAGCACTCAAAGCCTTAATGATTTAAAAAACTTTACAGAAT
>Ga0307992_1002644_pt1 | contig 10134 bp, 7 predicted proteins | sample EllFjometagen133_FD_203162 | JGI IMG/M metagenome (GOLD analysis project Ga0307992, IMG submission 203162) | Marine microbial communities from Ellis Fjord, Antarctic Ocean - #133 | ecosystem: Environmental > Aquatic > Marine > Unclassified | place: Southern Ocean | collected 2014-10-08
TTCATCTCCTCAACCCTGGTTGTCATTGCCTCCTTGATCGGAGCAAAGCTGACGAAAGTGGAAACTGTCAGCCAATAGGGAAACATAAATTACAGAAGTATCTATCTGTGATCCCCGCCATGAAAATTCATAACAGTTCACGGTTATCAGTTCACAGTTATCAGTTCACAGTTCACGGTTTTTTAGTGAATTATGCAGAGACTAAAGCATTTTGGATATTGATTTTAATTCCTGAATTAACTCTTTTGCATCTGAATCAGAAAATATATTAACCTCTCGCGAGATGTAAATTTGTGTTCTCAGCTCTGCTGCCGATCCTTGTGCAATATTTATAAACCGCTGAAAATCCGGGACACTCTTTCTTTCACTTCCTTCGGCAATATTGGACGGAATAGATACAGATGAGCGCAGCATCTGATCTTTCATGCCATAATCGCGGCAATCTCTTAATAATTCATACAGACGTACCGATAACCGACAGGATTTTTTCCAAACTTCTAAATCTTCAAAAGAAGATCCCATAATTTCTTCTACTTTCTGTCCTTATCAACCGTGAACCGGTAACTGTAAACGGTAAACGGTTACCAAAAATTCTTATACTGAGAGGTTAACTATCAGGCATTTCTGCGGTTTTGTTGAAACCATTCCAGGCGATTCTATAAAGAGGACAGGGAGTTTTTTGCCTTTTCCCGGTACTGGAAATTCTTTCCAGCCACTCCTTTTCCACTCTGTCCGCTTCGGCGAAACATCTGGCTGAAAAGTCGCGACGTTCGGAATCCGTGTGATCGGCAAAATCGAGGGCTTCTGAAAAGAATTTCCTTTCGAGGGCATTCCTCTCCGGGCTGCAGGTTTCGAGGGATGTTGAAAAGTCGCGCAGCATTCTTCTGTGGAGTAGCTCATGTCTCCAGTAAAGGGTCGTGGCGTCATATGTTCCCGACGGCGTAGGACCGGTATCCGGCATCCCGGCATCGATCCATACAGGCTTGAAGATTCCGGTGCACGGGGCCGCTGTTCCGGTTACAAAGTGAGTGGCCCGATCAGTGCGCAGGTGTGACACCATTGACCCCGTTGTCTGACTTCCCCTGACGGGTCCGAATCCCGCGTGCATGCATATTGTGGACCCTGTAATCCCCTTATCGGGAAGCCGTGTTTCGCTGTCCCTGTAACCATGATCTCTCAGAATAGACATGAAATCGGAAGATGTCAGTCTGCCCGTTCTGGCGCCAAGCAGTTCGGTGGTTCTCGCGCGGCGTTCTTTGCAGCAACTGAATCTGGTGTAGATAAAATCAGAATAACAGCGGGCAAAGTGAAAATCGCCTGGATTTTTACACCATCCCTTTTGGATCGCGTGATCGACGAGTTCGGGCGAGGCAAGATCCCAGTCATTCCCGATGGTGATACCGTTTGAGATCGCGTACACTCCGCTCACCTTTTTCGCGGCCCAGTGGCGACCCGCCGTTTCGAGAACCCATGCCTCATTGGGGTCTGCTATAAGAAAACTGTTGTGGTAGAAGAGCTTGTGCCGGAAGCCGCAATTTCCTCCCTGACCATATTCGGCCAGCAAACCGGTGATGACATCGAGCGCGTCAGACGCGGTAGAGGCGCGTTCCAGAGCGAGCCGGAGGAGGTCCATACCGGTAAGCGACTTTTGCTTTTCATAGGGCTCTTTTGTAAAGACCGCCTCGTTTCCTATCGCGACGCCGTGCTCATTTGCACCCATTTCCGCTCCCCAGATCCAGAATGGTTTGGCGAGGAGAAGTGCGTTGGTGTGTCCTACCTGTGGGATTTCAATGTAGGTGCATGAAACATGACTACCCGGGGAATGGTCTTCGGCGGGAATAGAGATCACATGGTGTGCCTCGTTCGGTTCACGATCGGAATTTTTTCCGAACAGGACCACACCGTCGGCGGTGGCCCCGGATGTCGCAACAATCGTATCACACATAGTGGGTAACCTCTCTTATCGCTCCCTCTTTTCCAATGGTGGAAGACGCGGTCATCCTGTTCGAACTTCAAATATTCGTGGTAACAACATCACCAATCGAGCCCAGCACCTTCTCTGAAGCTGCTGTCAGAGCTTCGTCGTGCTGGTGGTCGAGAGAAAACACCCGGAAGTGCGTGACCCTTGCCGGGATAAAACGGTAAATATCATTTATCGGTTCAAGCGATATGGATTCAGTGGAGGGGTTGAAGATATTTATTTTCTTGTCATCTTCCGCCATGGGATTTATCGGTCTGGGATCCTGCGTCGCGAGATCCACACGAAAATCTATCTCTTTCAGTGCTTCAGGAAGAGCCTCTTTTATCTGCCTTTCATACTCTTCCGCACTGGAAAACCTGATTCCCCTCTGTATTTTATCCACGAAGAACTCCGCGGAGAAAGACATTTTCCACTTGATCTGTCTGCCGTGAAGTTTTTCCCACTGCCTACCCAGCTTTTCCTTTTTCGTGTCTTCTGTCTTCAGCCATCCCTTTACTTCGTTAAACAGGCTCCAGTCATCACAATTCAGATATTCATCCAGATTATCAGCAGGATCACACGGGAATATTATATCCATGGTGTCTTTGAATATTTCCTGAAGATTAAGATCGATAGCCCTTGTTGTCCTGTGGAAATACACATTGGAATACAGGCTGAGCCTGGCATTCAGAAATCTGCCGAGCGCCGGAACTCCCACCTGGTGAAGGGTAAGTCCCTTTTCCGTAAAGAATGTATAGAACCGGAGCCGCTGCATATCAACGATATCTATGGAAAATCCGGTCATGTATGCGTCTCTTCGAACATAATCAAGATTATCAACGGTATAAACGCCTGAAAAAAGCTGCCTTAAAAAGTAGAGCCATCCGGGCTGCTCTTCTCTTCCATCCCCGGGTTTCCTAATAAGGAAAGCGATCTGCTCTGGATCGAGACATTCGCCCTCCCCGAAAACACCCGAGGGGCTTCGCCTTATATCCTTTATCAGGTGCCCGAGTTTGTCTGTTATAATCTTCTGCCCCAGTATCTCATGGGTCAGGTCATACTGACTTAAAAAATGGTCGTCAAAGAAGTGTCCGTATGGCCCATGCCCTACATCATGGAGAAGGCCTCCCACCCTCAAGAGCTCTTCAATAAAGTTTATGGAAGGTGTTTCGGAAAATGTTTCTTTGAGTCCCGGATAGAGGTGTCTGCCGAATTCACCGGCCATATGCATGGTTCCGAGAGAATGCTGGAATCTGGTATGCTCCGCCGCCGGATACACCCAGCGGGCGCTCTGGAGCTGATATATCCTCCTCAGTCTCTGCAGCCATGGAGAATCTATCAGGTCTTTCTCTGTCTTTTCCGGGGGAAGATCGGAGGACGGCACGGTAAACCAGATATACTGGTATATGGGATCGGCGATAAGCGCCTTGCCCCGGTATGTCTTCACTGTTTCCATACTTTCAAGTTTCATGGATAAATAAATACAAGACTTTTGCTAAAATATCAAGCAATTGAAAAGGGCACCCTCCCGGAAATTAATTCGAGTCATGACCTCTTCCCATTACAACTCTATTCTTTTCCCGAGAACACGTTTCTTCCTGTACTCGAGAAGAAAGCATAAAGAATGAATTTCCTAGACTTCAAATACAAAGCGGTGTGTGCGAGATTTTTCCTGGCCGACGATAACGGATCGAAACGTGCACATTTTCGACCGTTATTTTTCCCGTTTGGCGTGGTATGAACAACTTCCGGAAAAAGTTGTTTCTCTATTCTGTCGTTTTATGCTTTAGTACAAGTGGTAATCAATGAAAAAAGCGGTTGAAGAAAAATCTCCAACCACCATAAATAATAGGAATGGCATTGGTTTGATGTTAATTTGCAAGACGGAAGTAAATAAGTTAAGAACGTCCCTTGGCACTTATTGACATACAAACGGAACTTTCCTATACTTCGCCCACAAGAAAGCAATGCCTTATCAATATCAATTTATCAATTCAATAATTACTGCAGCATATCGAAAGCTGTTTCAAGACAAATACTTGACATTCCGTCCAATAGCTGAGACTGCTAATTAAATTTTACAAGGGTAAATCAAATATAATACAAATACTTAATTTGAATGTAAACTATGGCAAATACGGGAGAATCAAAATATGATCAAAGAGCAAGAGCGGGCAGAACTTCACCGCGCTATTTGGCAGATTGCCACGGACTTGCGCGGAAGCGTGGATGGCTGGGACTTCAAGCAGTATGTGCTCGGGATGCTCTTTTATCGTTTCATCAGTGAAAACCTTACCAACTACATCAACGCCGATGAGCGACGTACAGGCAATAATGACTTCGACTACGCTAATCTTTTAGATAAAGAGGCCGAGTTTGGTCGCGCCGATACTGTAAAAGAAAAAGGCTTTTATATTCTCCCCAGCGAGCTTTTTTTCAATGTCCGCAAAGATGCTCGCAACAATGCCAACCTCAACGAAACTCTTACGAATGTTTTCCGTGATATTGAAAACTCCGCCAAAGGCGCCAGCAGTGAAGACGACCTCAAAGGTTTGTTCGATGACATTGATGTAAATTCCAACAAGCTGGGTAGCACTGTAGAAAAAAGAAATCAGAAACTCGTTAAACTCTTGGAAGCCATCGGCGATCTTCGCCTGGGCAACTATTCCGACAACACCATCGATGCCTTCGGAGATGCCTATGAGTTTTTGATGACCATGTATGCCTCAAACGCCGGTAAGTCCGGCGGTGAATTTTTTACACCGCAGGAAGTCAGCGAATTGCTTGCGGAAATCACAACTGTTGGCAAGAAAGAGGTGAACAAGGCCTATGATCCAGCTTGCGGTTCTGGCTCCCTCCTCCTTAAATTCGCCAAGGTTCTCGGCAAAGAAAATGTTCGGCAAGGTTTTTATGGGCAGGAGATCAATCTCACCACTTACAACCTCTGCCGTATCAATATGTTCCTGCACGACATCAACTACAATAAATTTGATGTGGCTCACGGCGATACGCTCACTGATCCGAAGCATTGGGACGATGAACCGTTTGACGCTATCGTTTCCAATCCGCCGTATTCCATTCATTGGGAGGGCGACGCAAACCCTTTACTCATCAACGATCCCCGTTTTTCACCAGCCGGAGTATTGGCGCCAAAGAGCAAGGCTGATCTTGCCTTTACCATGCACATGCTTGCCTGGCTCTCGACCAGTGGCACGGCGGCAATTGTTGAATTTCCGGGCGTTCTCTATCGCCGTGGTGCGGAGCGGAAGATTCGCAAATATCTGGTGGATAATAACTACGTCGATGCGGTGATCCAGCTCCCACCCGATTTGTTTTTTGGTACCACTATCGCCACCTGCATCATCGTGCTCAAAAAGAGCAAGAATAACAACAAAACACTCTTTATCGATGCCTCTGCCGAGTTTGTCCGTGGCGGCAATAAAAATAAGCTGTCCGAAACAAACCGCCTCAAGATTTTGAAGGCATTTACCGCGCGTCAAGACGCCGAGTATTTTGCCAAGCTGGTGGACAACAAAACCATTGCAGAGAATGACTACAATATCGCCGTATCCAGCTATGTCGTGGGTGAAGACACTCGCGAGGTGGTGGATATTACCGAACTCAATATGAGAATTACCGGCATCGTCGCACGGCAGAATGAGCTCCGCACCGCGATTGATGCGATTGTTGCTGATATTGAAGGAACAAATCTATGACAAACACCAATAAAAACAACGAAATAATCATCTACCAACCAGCCGACGGAGTATCAGAAATTAGGGTACATGTTCAAAGTGAAACGGTGTGGCTTGGTCAATCTCAACTGGTTGAGCTATTCCAATCTAGTAAGGCAAATATCAGTGAGCACATAAAACATATTTTTGCAGAAGGCGAATTAGATCGAAATCAAGTTGTTCGGAATTTCCGAACAGTTCAAAAGGAGGGAGATAGAGAAGTATCGAGAGATATTGAACACTACAACCTAGACCTAATAATTTCACTCGGTTATCGAGTGAAATCACAAGTCGCTACCCGATTTCGCCAATGGGCGACTGCACGACTACGTGAGTATATCGTCAAAGGGTTTGCCATTGATTCAGATCGTCTAAAAAATCTCGGCGGCGGGAATTACTGGAAAGAATTACTCGAAGAAATTCGAGATATTCGCAGCAGCGAAAAAGTTCTTTATCGTCAGGTGCTTGATTTGTATGCGACCGCTATGGATTACAATCCGCAAGCAAGCGAGTCTTTGGAGTTTTTTAAAATCGTGCAAAACAAGCTTCATTTTGCAGCTCATGGGCATACAGCGGCGGAAGTTATTTATCTGCGGGTAGATTCGGATAAGCCATTTGTGGGGCTTACGCATTTCAAGAGCAGTGAGCCAACTCAAGCCGAAGCGATGATTGCCAAAAACTTTCTGGAATTAAGTGAGTTGAAAGTATTGAATAATCTTGTTTCTGCTTATTTTGACCTCGCGGAAATCAATGCCATAGAACAAAAATCAATGAAGATGGCGGATTATATTCGTGAGCTGGATGGCATTTTGAAATCAACGGGAAGAAAACTATTAAGCGATGCCGGCAAAGTGAGTCATCAAAAGGCCACAGAAAAGGCCGCTCTTGAATATCGTAAATACAAAGCTAAGAATTTGAGTGAGGTGGAAAAATCCTATTTGGAAAATATCAATTCTCTGCAAAAAAAGATTGAGAAAAAAGTAAAAGCGCAAAAGCCCAAGGGCAAGAAATAATATGACTAAACACATAAGCAAAATTGAAAAGCTGATTGCCGAACTCTGCCCGAAGGGGGTGGAGTTTAAAGATCTTGGAGAAGTTTGCCAATTCCAGCGCGGTTCAACGATCACTAAGAAAGATGTCATCGATGGCGATGTCCCAGTTATTGCTGGAGGACAACATCCTGCATACTATCACAACGTCGCAAACAGAAGAGGAGAAACCATTGTAGTATCGAGTTCCGGTGCCTATGCGGGTTTTATAAGTTTTTGGACAATACCAATTTTTCTCTCCGATTCTTTTTCTGTAAATCCAAATTATGAATTATTAATGCCAAAATATGTTTTTTATTTCTTGAAAAACCTTCAGAAGGAAATTCATTCCTTAAAAAAAGGTGGTGGTGTTCCACATGTTCACGGTTCCGATTTGACGAAGCTCAAAATCCCTCTCCCACCCCTCGCCGTGCAGGAGGAGATTGTCAAAATTCTTAATAGTTTTACAGAACTGGAAGCAGAACTGGAAGCAGAGCTGGAAGCAAGAAAGAAACAATATGAACATTATCGGGAGGAGCTCTTAACGTTTGGGGATGAGGTAAGCTGGGTTGAGCTAAAAGAAATAGCTGATTTTTCACAAGGGATTCAAGTTGATGTATCAAAACAATTGCCAGACATGCAAGATGGGTTTGTTAGATTTCTTCGCATTGTTGATTTTGTAAAAGATGATGAGGTACCACGTTACATAAAAAACCCGGGATCAAGATATGTTAAGAAAGATGGGGACTTGGTAATGATTAGGTACGGTGCAAGCGCGGCAGGAAAAGTATTTTTGAAATATAACGGAGCAATCGCTAATAATATGTTTCAAGTTAAACTAAAGAGTGAAGTACTTAATATTAAATTTTTATATTGTTATCTTTCTCAGCCGAAAATTTATAATTATCTGAATTCAAATGGCGGTAGTTCGACAATGCCAGCTATAACTTTTGGTCAAATTGGCGCAGTAAAAATTCCAATTCCGCCAATTACAGAACAAGAAAGAATTGTGTCCATACTTGATAAATTCGACGCACTCGTGAACGATATTTCCATCGGTTTGCCTGCAGAACTCGCTGCCCGCCGGTCGCAGTATGAATATTATCGAGGGAAGCTTTTGACGTTTAAAGAATATGCCAACTAACAACAACTACAAACTAGTCGCGGAGAATCCGCAAAGCACTGTCGTAGCGGAATATACGCCGCCCTATGGCGTTCGTGTTGCCCTCTATCAAAGCGAAGCGGAGCTGGAACGCGCTTTTATAAAGCAGCTTGAAACGCAAGCGTATGAGTATCTTGCTATCACCTCCGAAGCTGATCTCGTGGCGAACCTGCGAAAGCAATTGGAGGAGCTCAATGCCTTTACCTTTACCGATACCGAATGGGAGCGGTTTTTTGCCAGTGAACTGGCTAATCCCCAGCAGAGTATTGAAGAAAAAACAACAACTATTCAAGAAGACTACATCAAAAACCTGACGCGCGAGGACGGCACGGTAAAAAATGTTTACCTGATCAAAAAAGACTGTATTCACGACAACAGCCTGCAGGTGATCAATCAATACGCTACCGACCTGCCTGCCGGCAGGCAGGAGACTGGCCAGCGCGCCAATCGCTACGATGTGACGGTGCTGGTCAATGGTCTGCCGATGGTGCATATCGAGCTCAAACGCCGTGGGGTCGCTATTGCTGAAGCATTCAACCAAATCAACCGCTATCAGCGCGAGAGCTTCTGGGCCTCGGCGGGACTTTTTGAATATGTGCAGTTATTTGTCATTTCCAACGGGACGCATACCAAATATTACAGTAACACCACCCGCTCCCAGCATATCAAAGAGGCCAGCGAAGGCGCGGCGAAAAAGGGCAAGCGGACAAGCAGCAGTTTTGAATTTACGAGCTGGTGGGCAGATGCTACCAACCGGCCGATCACCGACTTGATGGATTTTGCCAAGACTTTTTTTGCCAAGCACGCGCTTTTGAATATCTTGACCCGCTACTGCGTGTTTACGACCGACCGCATGCTTCTGGCGATGCGTCCGTATCAGATAGTGGCGACCGAGCGGATACTTAGTCGAATCGAAACTAGCACCAATTACAAGACACTCGGTACCGTAGAGGCTGGCGGATACATTTGGCATACGACCGGATCAGGAAAAACCCTTACCAGTTTCAAGACAGCGCAACTGGCGAGTAAATTGCCACAGATAGACAAGGTGGTATTTATCGTTGACCGCAAAGATTTGGATTACCAGACGATGCGCGAATACGACAAGTTTGAAAAAGGCGCCGCCAACAGCAATACCAGCACGGCGATTTTGAAGAAACAGTTGGAAAATCCCAATGCCCGTATCATCATTACCACTATTCAGAAGCTGGATCGCTTTATCGGGCGGAATTCTGGGCACACTATTTTTAACGGTCATGTCGTGCTGATCTTTGACGAATGCCATCGCTCGCAATTTGGCGATATGCATGCCGCAATTACTAAGACATTCAAGAATTATCATCTCTTTGGTTTTACCGGTACGCCGATTTTTGCAGTCAACGCTTCTTCCGGTGGGCGACCGGATTTAAAGACCACTGAGCAGGCTTTTGGCGAAAAGCTGCATACCTATACGATCGTGAATGCCATTGCGGATAAAAATGTCCTGCCGTTTAAAGTTGACTATGTTTCTACCGTCCGCGAAGCGGAGAATATTGTAGACAAGAAAGTGAGCGATATTGATCGTGAGGCAGCGCTCGCATCTCCCGCACGTCTGGCAAATATTGTGAGCTATATTCGTGAACATTTTGACCAGAAAACCAAGCGCAATAGTTTTTATAAATTGAAGGATCGAAGGCTGGCAGGGTTCAACTCCATCTTTGCCGTTTCGTCGATTGATGTAGCGAAAAAATATTACGCCGAGTTTAAAAAACAACTTAAGGATTTGCCAAGCGACAAACAACTCAAAGTAGCAACGATTTATAGCTTCGGAGTGAATGAGGAAGATGCTGATGGAATGATCGATGAAAACTCAGAAGATACGAGCGGGCTGGATGTAAGCTCACGAGACTTTTTGGAGAGTGCGATTGTTGACTATAACGCGCTGTTTGGAACATCGTATGACACTTCGTCTGACAAGTTTCAGAATTATTATAAAGATGTGAGTCTTCGGGTAAAAAATCGCGAGGTTGATATTCTGATCGTGGTCAACATGTTTTTGACCGGCTTTGATGCAATAACGCTCAATACGCTATGGGTAGATAAAAACCTGCGATTGCATGGACTACTCCAGGCCTTTTCGCGTACAAATCGAATTTTAAACAGCGTAAAGACTTTTGGAAATATTGTCTGTTTCCGCAATTTAGAAGAAGCAACCAATAAATCTATTGCGGAAACAGACAATATTTCCAAAAGTCTTTACGCTGTTTAAAA
>Ga0307992_1002646_pt1 | contig 10131 bp, 14 predicted proteins | sample EllFjometagen133_FD_203162 | JGI IMG/M metagenome (GOLD analysis project Ga0307992, IMG submission 203162) | Marine microbial communities from Ellis Fjord, Antarctic Ocean - #133 | ecosystem: Environmental > Aquatic > Marine > Unclassified | place: Southern Ocean | collected 2014-10-08
TTTATCCACATTAGGTAATGTAACCATGTGCGGAACAAATGGTGAATTATATTTTTTACCAAGCCATTCAGAAACATAAGCATATACATCTCCATGTGGTTCATTATATTGAAAAACCACGTGATTAACTGATTTTCTATTTCTTGAGACGATACCATCATTCATGCCAGCTTTAATTGCATAAAACACATCTACGTGATTGTCATCAAGTATTCTCTCTACTTCACTAAAATCTTTGTAAAAGAAAACAGGAAATCTGTTTTTAAAATTCTCAATTGCCGATGGATGTGAATAGTTCCACACATCAGGATGTCTGGCAAAAATAATGCTATTATTACCAAGATATTCTTCATTATATCTTGCATAATCATAGATTGCAACTTCTGTACCTCTTAGACTTAACTGATTACTATGAAATACTATATTCATTTATATTTTTTTTGCTATCGAACATCCACAATTACTATTAGAATCCTGAAATGTTTGAAAGTCATTAAAATTACCTTTCATTTCATCCCAAGCCAACCAAACTCCACAATCAGGATGTGTTCTCATATAATAATCATGTGCCCAGATAAAATACTTATTCTTTAAATTATTTTTTAAAATTAATTCAATTTCTTTTTGTACATGAGGTTTTGTATGATTACCGTCTTGAACAATTGAATCAAAATCAATTGATTTTTCTAAAAATTTAAGTGAATCATCTAATATTCTATTAAAGTTTTTTGAATGAAGTTTATTATATTCTAAACGTTCAACAATATCCAATAAATTAATCTCCCCACTACCATTTATTTCAACTGCTTGAAGAATATGATTACTACTTCTACCTAAAAAATTACCAATTTCTAATATTCTTTTGGGTTTCAAAATACGAATTAAAACATATATTGATTTGCCTTCACTTTCCCAAACACTACCACCCGGTTCTTCGGGGTATCCACCATATTTTGCTTCATCATAATATTTCATAAAATCTTCTAAACTAACACCCGTTAATTTAAAGAATCCATCGTAATACGATTTTTGAAAATCTTCTCTTTTATCCATAATATTTATTTATTTAATCACTCCATCCTCTTAACCCAGCATTTAAATGTACAAATCCCATTTGCTGACCAAGTAATTGGTTGTAATGTATATTATTTATATCATAATTAATTATATTAGTTTTTAAATCACTCTTATTAAAAATATTAAATAACCAAACCTCTGGAGAAATGCTTCCCCTAAAATCATTAGGTATTTCATTTTCATTCTTAATTGGTGATAATGATGAGAATATATCAAAGGCAACCTTTTTTGACATAAAAAATGCTTCCATCATATAATAATTATCACCAAACCCACTCGGCATCCTACAAATAACATCATATTTACCAGATATGATATTCTCTATATGTTCATTAAAAACATTAATATGTTCTTTATTAATATAAACATCATCATGCGAAAAAATTAAAACATTAAAATCATCATTCAATACTTGTTGAATTGATAAAATACAACCATTCACACACCCTATTTTATGTGGTTTCTCATTAAAACTAATTGCCGAGAAATTAGTAATATCTTGAAATATATTAACGAAAATATCATTATATGCAATACTGACACGAGCATTAGGATATAATTCTTTTTCAATTAATATCGTATTTTTTAGTGTTTTTAATCTATCATATACATTATGTGCAAATACTATTTTCATAAGACCCTTAATATCATAACTTTATTTATCTCTCAAAATCAATAAATTTTTCAACACCATTAACATTAATGATATCAACATCAACTAACGTAATATCATTAACGATTAGTTTTGTTTTTTTAACATATTTAAAATCATCCAACCATTCGAAAATTAATCCATATTTTTTTGAATAACCATAAAAGTTTATTAATTTATCCTTATTCAATGAATTATAAACATTAATAATATTATTTAATTCTTTTTTATTCCTATTATCATTTAAATGCTTTTTTCCAAAAAAAAATTTATTATTATGTTCTAATTTATAAAAAATAATATTATTCCACAAATCATTTTCTTTTGATTCTTTACTAAATAATCCGAACTTTTGATTTTTACTCCATTTTTTTTCTTCTATATTCATTTTTTACAACAAATTTTGTATCTAAATCATCAGAATAGAAAACAACAACTGAACGACTACCACCAGCAACATTCCATCTACCAATGGTATCGTATTTTAAATGAAAATGATTTAATAATTCATTTTCATTTTTAAAATGTATGATTTGTTTTTCAAACCAATAGGCATTGCTTCTATCTTTTTCACTTATATTGCCAGTATCAAAAAATAAATACTTTGTTCTTAATAGTAATTTCAAAAACATATCATCAGCAATTTCTAATGAATATTTTCCAAGAATATGATAATATAAACTAAAAAGAAACGTTGCATCATTTAAAAAAACATGATTATTTTCAATAATATCTAAATTTTTAAAATTATAATCATTAGGTATTTTTAAGTTATCAGATAAATCAACACCCAAAACCTTTTTATTATAATTTTTTTGAAAAAAATACGAAATATCTCCATTATTACAACCAACATCATAAATGATGTTAATGTTTTCATTATCTTTTATTATTTTTTCAATAAAATTTATTTTAATTGGCTTATGCCTATCAAAATAAGTGAAGTTATCAATTGTCTTCATAATAATTTTTTCAATACTAAATAAATTATATTTAAATCTTTATAATTTTTATTTGGATTAATTGAATTTTCACCATTAAGTACATTTATTGGTTGTTTACATTTGAAATCAATTAATACCTCAATTTTACTTAAATTTACTCTTGGATAATCAAATGTCAGAATTAAATACCCACCAACCTTTACTTGCTTCCAAAGGTTTTCAATTGCCTGAAATCGCTTTTCTTTTCCATCAAGATGTTCGATTGTTGATATATTTAGAACAAAATCATAATAATTTTCAAACTCTGGCTCTTCCATTGTAATATCATAATAATATGTGTCTCGTACATCAGAATTTTGGATATCGGAATGAATACACTCACCAATCCCATCCAATTCATCTCTAAATGGAACGTGAATCCCAGCAAATCCCCATGATGAATTATGAATCTTAGGTTTACTCATATTCTTCAACATATTCATTTTAATAGTATTAAGAACATAATGATATTCATAAAGTCTTGACCAAACACCATCAATTGCATATTTTTCATCATAATTATCATTTACATCTGCAAATCTAAAATCAATTACCTTAAAATTTTTCATTTTTTATATTATTTTAAATATTTTATAAATTCCACCCAACTCCCATTGATTTATTCCACCAGTATTAGATTCGGCTATTAATTCTGTGTCACGAAATAACATCTGAAAACGTTCAACGAAATCATAATGATTATAATCATCAATAACTACATAAGAACCACTCCCAAGTCTATTAACACCATGTAAGAATGCAATATTTCTACCGTTCCCATGAGGTCCGTCAACAATCATAATATCAATTCTATCGGATAATTGACCTTCTTCAATCGAATAGAATGTGTTTTTTTGTCGTGTGTGAACTGGCGTTATTTTTTTCTGAAAGAATTTTTCCTCATACTTTCCTTTTTGAAACTGCGTTTCAAAATCACCATCATAACAGTCAACCAATTCAGTTATGTATGTTTTAAGGTTGGGGTGAGTAATTTTTGTTGCATACTCCACACTGTTGTCAAATGAAACAATCTTTAAATCATGTCCTTCATTAATTAAATCAACTAAGAACACTGTTGAGATTCCTGACCCAAACTCAACAACATTAATTTCTTTCGATTTAAACTTTTCAACGATATTTTGGATATCTTGAAAACATTTCTTCGATAATCCCCACCCATTATTTTTATATTTTTCTAAATCTACCATATACAAACTTTATTTAATGTTGAACCACCCATATGATATCCTCTAGTTGGTTTCATACCCATTTCGACATCTAATGTTGAACCAATATCAATATAAGTATTGTTTTTATTCATATAAAACCATAATTCATATGTTAGTATGTTCGCAAGCGGTCCTGCTGCAAATAAAAATATTTTATCTTCCTTATTTTTATAATCTTCTTTAATTTTTTTAATTATATCATAATCCTCATACCATCCATCAATACCAATATAATATGTTTTTTCTACATCAAATGGTAATTTTAATGTATTGGCTTGATTATTCACTACCATAATTACATCATAATTCTGCATCTCTGGAACAAATTCACATAAAAATCGCTTATAATTAGCATTAACAAATATATTTGCCCATGTTAAATGTGTTTCATCTTGACCTGATTTAGTTTTCATGTATTCATATTTCTCCTGACCAACACAACAAGGACATGCCACACCAATATAATATTCATCATCTTGTGCAGTATATGATGAAATTAATTTATTTCGCATTTTATCGTATTGGGGTAAAGCAGGATCATATCTAAACTCACCATTTTTGGCATTTCTTAAATCAATAAATTTGTCTTCCAGAATTGTTAATTCACCATCACCCCAACGAGACAATGAGAAATATTTTCCATTTTTTATTTTATTTAAAAACCTATCAAAATCTCCTTTAAATGTTTTCATATTATTTCATTTACTGTCTTCCATCCATTATCAATACAATGAACCACAATACCATCTCTAACATCATAATGCATACTTTTTTTCCATGAAGCATTTACATCATTACCAACTTCTATACCAATATTATAATCAGAACTCCACAAATTTTTATTCAATTGGGGGTGTGGTGGAACAAATGTGTTTATACCTCCATATTTTTGAGCCAAATATGAGAACATTATATCTTCACCATTATCCCAAATAAAAGGTTTCTCATACCATAAATATTTTGCCCATTCTTGTCTAAAAAACCAAGCATGTCCCACTAAATCAACTTGTTTTGTAATATCCAATTGTTCTCCATTCCACCCAATCTTATCAAAAGGAACATATGATTTTTTCTTTATTATTACACCACTTCCACCTAAAATACCATTAGTTTCTAGTTTTTCAATTGTTTCCATACAATTATTTAACCAATCTTTTCTAGGAATTGTGTCATCATCGAACATCGCAACAAATGGTGTTTTTAACAATAATGGAATTGTAAATCTTCCAAAAAACTTCGTATTCCAATTACATATATATGTATTAATTTTATCATCTTTTGGATAATATTGTGTCACATTACTTTTATTATACCAGATATGAATATTTTCGCTTTTAATTGGCACGGATTGATTCTTTATTGCTTCAATTTGTTGTTCAAGCATAAAGGGTCTTTTATATACATTTAATACAACACTTATCATATTAATAATTTAAAAATTATTTTATTTATTAATTCGGTTTGAATTTTATCATTATGTACTGATTTATTGAAAATCGTATCTTTTCCAACTTCAGTCTGATATCTTAAAAATTTATTGTTGTGTTTAACACACATAATTTTAATATCCATTTCATTAGCAAATTTACCCACCCAAATATCTGCCATGTTTGAATATTTTATATCCTCATATGAAAATTTAAATAAATCAGTGTGAAACATCATAACACCCGTCCCACCAAAATGAACAAAATTATCGTTTGATACATCACCTAAACATCTGAAACTATGATGTGGTGATTGATAATATGACGTAACAGGATATTGATGAAATGTTCTACCATGTAAACATATAATGTGTTTTTCACTATATTCATTATATTTTTCAATTAAATACTCACCATAATTTGATGGATATATAATGTCATCATCAATTGTAAAATAATATCCATCTGATTCACTGAGTCTGTAAAACTTAAATCCATCACCAATTGAATTATCGGTAATGAAACAATTTATTTTTAGATCATTTTTTAATTTATCAGGAACAGTATCATGTGAATTCAATGCGATATTAATTTCATCAGCTTGATTATAAATAGAATCTATTGTTTTAAATAAAAATTCATCTCTTTTATATGTTGCGACATTAAATATTTTCATTCTAATATTTTTCAGTTTTTCTATTTAGTTTTGTCATATATTCCATTATTATAATTCCATTGTTTAATTCGTTCATCACGAGGTATTAAAGAATCGTTTTTACCATGTATATTATAAACAACATAACCGATTGGATATTTATAAATATTTTTAGTTAATTCATGTAAATTAGTATGACTTCTTTCATATATAGTTATTTTAACATTTTTTTGATATAATGAAACAAATCCAGAAATTATTTCATTCGTATATTCAGGTAAAAATAATTTTTCTCCTGTCAAATAATTAATTTTTTCTGGTTGAAAATGTAATAAAATAATATCATGTTTACTAGATAATAAATCACATTCATTTTGAAGTTTCTCAACATAATTATCAGCCATATAATCATCAGAATCATGACGAGTTTGTAGATTTATATTATTTTTAATTGTATATTCTTTAAGTTTAATATAATCTTCAAATGAAATAAAATCATATTGAAGAATACTATTGAGAAATTGAACATCCTCATTAAATACCATTATACATAATGTAAAATTTTGGTTGGTTTGAGAAATTAAATCAGGAATTAATGTTTCTTTCATTAATTTTGCCCGAATCTTCAAAAGTTCTTTATTTTTATATCTTAATCGTGTTATTATTAAATGTTTCATATATTTTTATTTAAAATAAGTAATATAAAATTTAAGTCACTATACTTTGGTTGCACAAATACGGAATTAATACCATTAACAGCGTTATCTGGCTTAGATTGACATTTACTTCCAACCCATTTTTCGATAATTTCAAGATTGACTCTTGGATAATCGAAAGTTAGAAATAAATAACCACCATCTTTTACATTTTTCCAAAGATTATCAAGTACTAATATTTGTTCATGTTTTGGCAAGTGTTCTAATACGCTTATATTTATAACAACTTCATGTTGTAACATCTTATCATTAACAATATTAAATTGTTTAATATTCATACTTTCTGTCGGATGTAAATCTGAATGAATTGTATTATATTTTTTCAATTCTTTAATTATCTGTAATTGTCGTATTCCAAGATCAATTCCATAACCAGCACTGGTATTATGCACACTACTTGGTTTAATTTCATTTAAAAAATTTAATAATATTGGGTACTCATATACTCTACTACACCATTCATATTTTATATCTGAAAGGTCATCAGTATTAATAAATCTAAATTCAATTATTTTCATAATTTTCGTTTTTATAAATAAAAAAATCAGATTGTGTATCTTTTCCTTTTAATGGGTTAATTATTTTATTTATTAATTTAAAATTTTTGGGTATATCCTTCGTAAATTTTCTGAATTTACAGTGATTATTAAAATTCTTATCTTCATCTGAAGAATAAATTATAACATAATTATTTGATAATCCAAATAATAACAACATATATTCTATATAAACCTCATCTTCAATTAAATGTAATATAACATCTGCTGAATAAGTTAAATCATATTTAATTGAATTAAAATCATTTATATTTGTTGAAAAGAAATAATTGGTTGCAGAAAATCTTTTTTTATTATTTTCAACCATTAAAGAACTGATATCATAACCATAATATTTTTTTTGTTTGTATAAAGATAATTGATAACCATCTCCAGAACCTAATTCACAAACAGTTGTAATATTATTTTCCTCTATAAAATTGTTAATAATCTTTGCTTTATATTCCGCATATATACCATAAGACCCAACACCAGAATTACCCTGCCAAATATTATATCGGTTAATCCAATATTGTTTACTATCAATTTTTTTTATTTTATTTTTTTGTTGTTTAATTACAATTTTTTTTATTTTATTTTTTTGTTGTTTAATTACAATTTTTGGATTTATTGATTTATTATTATTAATAATAATATTAATATATTTTTTTCTTAGGTTACTATTTAAATTGGTTGAAACTGCCCTTGTTAATTGTTTATCATGTAACCTAAGAAAAAAATATTTTGGTAACCGAACTACATTAATTTTAGCCAATTTCAATCTACTAATAATTTCGGAATCCGCAGCACATCTCCAACTTCTAAAACCACCTACTTTATTAAATATTTCTTTTTTTATGAATAAAATACCATCATTACGTGAAACGGCAGGACTATCACTTTTCATCATATTCTCTAACATATCTTCATCCATAACATCATCAGCTCCAAAAATTTGAATATATTCATCATCATTAATTAATGATATTAATGAATTAAACATTTTATATGGTCCTTGATTCTTTTTGGCATAATATACGTCTAAATTCGAAAACTTATTTTGAATTTCTTTTACTTTTTTTAATGTTTTATCGCAACCATCAATTCCTAATAATATTCGAATTGGTTTGTATGTTTGTATATTTACTGAAGTAAGACATTCTTCAATAAAATCAACACAATCATATGCAGAAATCACAACATTAATTTTTTTATTTTTAATATAATTTTCAACAGGCAATTGGATTCCTCTTCTTAATTTATTTCTACTCTTTGAATCAACTGGAAATGATTTTTTTAATGGTTTTGTGCTTGCTCTTAATTTATTCCTAACACTCATTTTACTATTCTGTTTAATTTCAATCCTTTTTTTTGTTTGTTTTGTTCGTTTTGTTATGTAATGTTCTTGTTTTTTCATAATCACATTTCATCTAAAATTTCATCTAAAAATATTATATATAAATTAAATACTTATAAATTATGTTTATTTCTAATAACATTCATAGCATCTATTTCATTATTAGTGTTTGAAGTAATACCAGCATCTAAATAATAAGCATAAAATGTCAGGTTAGGTACTAAAATTCCTTTATGTCCTCTTTCTACCAATGTAAGCCAGATATCCCAATCTTGTAATCTTTTTAATTTTTCATCGAACATCGGAAACAATTCTTTACGCACTAAAGTCATGGTTGAAATATAATTTCCATGTTTAAGTGCTTCTTTACTAAACTGAATGGCAGGTATTTCAAAATTTCCATGCATTGGATGTGATTCTGGATGTAAAACAATTCCATGATATCCAGTATATGCAAAACCAATATTGGGATTCTTTTCTAAAACATTATATAAAGACTCTAAATAATTGGCAGGTAATAAGATATCGTCATCACAAAAAAACAAATATGATTGTGTGGCTTTCTGAAACCCATCATTCCTTTTTTTTGGAGCATTCCCTTCATTATCATTAATAATTATTTCAATAGGATTATTTACTTCTATTAATGGTAATACCATGTTATTAAAAAACGGTCTTCGATTCTTAGTAAGTGGTATAATTACTGAAATTGGTAATCCTTCATCTACTTTATCAACTTTTATCATTTTATATATGTTATTGGTAATTCATCTTCCCATTGCTTAACAAATTGTTGTCTATTGAGTTCCCATTCCTGATCAGTTTCTCCAATCGATTCATGTAAAATTCTTATCGAAGTCGTAACTCCAATATTACAACCATCAAAATAATTTGGAATACAAAAACTCAAATCATATAAGTGAAAACCCTTATAACTTTCATCGAATTTATGTATGATTGTATCGGGATTGAACGACATAAATAAACCATCAATTAATACAACATCTTTTACACCATAAATTTCAGGTGAATACTGACTAACCCACTGAGTTAATCCATTGGTGTGTTCAACTATTCCTAGCATTTTTTTATTATCTTCCCACCATCTTCCTGATTCAGGAAGATATGTGCTTCCAGCAACACCAATAATGTCATAATTAGTGTTATTAAATTTACTAAGTAACAATTTACCCCATTTAGAAGTTTTAAACCAGATATCGTTATGACACATAACAAATATACAATCTTTCTCAGTATGTTCCTGAATTGCTTGATTATAAACTTGGGAAAGACTAAATTGATTAAAATTAGGATAACAAACTACTTTGTGCTGAACCCCTATTGTTGCTCCGATATGAACAATGAAATCATTATTAAATTTTTCACTACAATGTGAAGAAAATACAACAACAATATTATTTTTCATATTCTCTTTCTTATTAATTCATTCGGTATAACACCATTATCCATCATTAATTTAAAATGTGATTTTGCAATAT
>Ga0307992_1002647_pt1 | contig 10129 bp, 6 predicted proteins | sample EllFjometagen133_FD_203162 | JGI IMG/M metagenome (GOLD analysis project Ga0307992, IMG submission 203162) | Marine microbial communities from Ellis Fjord, Antarctic Ocean - #133 | ecosystem: Environmental > Aquatic > Marine > Unclassified | place: Southern Ocean | collected 2014-10-08
ATTCTATTAACTTACAGATCTCAGTTGATTTTCCAGAAGATATAATTGGGGCTGTGATTAATGGACAATATACTGTTATGGATTCATATCATGATGATATAGCTGAATTTAAACTAACTGATAGTACAGTTACTTATGGAGATAATTTTAATGTTGACGTAACACAGTTGGTTTATACTGGAGATATTTATGTTGATACTAGTGGATATAATGAATTACTTAGTCTAATAGTAGATAATGAAGCACCAACATTTGAAATAACAGATCAAACTATAGAAGCTGGAGCTTATCAAACAGTTGAATCATTCATTACTAACATTGTAGAAAATAGTGATGATGATCTAATTTACAGTGTACCAGGAGTGCAAATGGACTATGATACACAAGGAGTTTACACTATCACAGTAAGATTAACTGATCAAAGCGGTAATTACAGTGATGAGGATGTAACTATCACTGTAGAAGATACACAAGTTCCAACATTTGAAATAATAAATCAAACAATAGAAGCAGGAGCATATACAACACTTGAACCACTATTTACAAATGTTATAGATAATAGTGATGATGTTTTAATTTACAGCGAGTCGGGAGTACAAATGGATTATGATACACCGGGGACTTATACTGTAACAGTTAGATTAACTGATGATTCTGATAACTTTAGTGAAGAAGATGTAACAATCATTGTAGAAGACAATATCGCCCCAACATTTGAAATATTTGACCAAACTATAGAAGCTGATGACCAAATCTGTTATATAGATTGGACCACTTATATGACAAGTTTAACTGACAATTCTGATGGTGTTTTGACAAGCACTGAAGCACTTAACTATATACCTTATGATACACCAGGAACATATTTAGCAACGGTCATGTTAACGGATGAATCATTAAATGAAACAAGTCATACGATTGTTGTTACTATAATAGATACAACAGCACCGACATTTGAAATAGCGGACCAAACAATAGAAGCTGGACTTTACACTTCACTTAGATCATTAATTACAAATATTGTAGATAATAGTAACACTATTTTTTATAATTCTAATTGTAGCGAACCAGGAGTACAAATGGATTATGATACAGTTGGTGTTTATACTGTAACAGTAAGATTAACAGATGATAGTGGAAATTATAGTGATGAGGTTGTAACAATTACTGTGGAAGATACAACATCACCTACATTTGTTTCTTGTGAAGTAACAATAGAAGCAGGTGAATATACTAAAATAAATTGGGAAACATATGCGACAAATGTATCAGATAATAGTGATGGCGTATTGACATACTTTGAAGTAGAAGATAATGTAGATTACAATACTCCAGGGACATATGGGGCAACGATAAAATTAGTGGATGAATCGCTAAATGAAACAAGCAGAGCATTTATGGTAATTGTAATAGATACACAAGCACCAACATTTGAAATAGTAGATCAAACCATTGAGGCTGGAGTAGCTGATATTAATTGGACTATTTATATAACAAATCAACTTGATAATAGTGATGGTATTTTAACAAGTTTTGAAATAGAAGATAATGTTGATTACAATAATCTAGGGACATATACAGTAACAGTTAAATTAGTTGATGAATCATTAAATGAAACTAGTCAAACAATTAATGTGACAGTAGAAGATAACACAGCACCTACATTTGACGTAATATTAGAACAAACAATTGAATGTGGAGGTTTGAATATAGATTGGACAACCTATATAACAAATTCATCAGACAATTACAGTACTGAATTTAGTTATATTGAGTTCGAAGATTTAATTGATTATGATACACCAGGCACTTATACTGTAACAGTTAAAGTGCTTGATGAGCTCTTAAATGAAGCAAGTCAAACATTTAATGTAATAGTAGAAGATACAATAGCACCAACATTTGAAATACTTGACCAAACTATAGAAGCTGGTATTGATGATATAGATTGGACTACTTATATAACAAATCAACTGGATAATAGTGATGGATTATTAACAAGTTTAGAAGTAGAAGATAACGTAGATTATAGTACTCCAGGAACATATACCGTTATCGTTAAGTTAACTGATGCAACAACAAATGAAACTATTCAAACATTCAATGTAACTATAGAAGATACAACAGCTCCAACATTTACAATTATTGATGAAACTATAGAAGTAGGAATAGCTGATATAGATTGGACTACTTATATTACAAATCAAATAGATAATAGTGATGGGATTCTAACAAGTTTAGAAGTAGAAGATAACGTAAATTATAATACTCCAGGAACATATACCGTTATCGTTAAGTTAACTGATGCAGCATCAAATGAAACTAGTAAAACAATAAATGTAACTGTAGAAGATACAATATCTCCTGAAGTGGTATTGAATCCGAGTCTCGATAGTTTAGATGTTGGATCACTTTATACAGAGTATGGAGTAACTTCAGTTGATATAACAGAGACATTAGTTTCAATTGATGGAACAGTGGATACAAGTACTCCAGGAGTATATGTATTAACTTACAATGTAAGTGATACATCTAGTAATACTACCATAATAAAAAGGTATGTAACAGTATATGGTAAAGAGCCGATTGTAGAGTTTACACTAGGTCAAGCTAATACAACTATTAAAGTTAATGAACAATATACTGATAGTACATGTACAGTAACCATTGATGGTATAGAATATCAATGCACTATCAAGGAAAATAATTTAGATACAAGTTATCCAGGGATATATACAATCACATATGCTTATACTTATAATGAGATAGAATACACATATCAAAGGTATGTATTTGTTGTTGATGGGGAAGGACTTCTCCTACTGTATTTACCTGCTGGAAAAGAAGGAGATGTTGAGCTATGAGAAAAGTATTATTTATATTAATAGTTTTATTTACATTCCTTTTAGTGGGTTGTGGAAGAACAACTACACAAACAACAGAAGTACAAACAACAGAAACTCAAGTTATTACAACAATTGTAAACGATGAAATTACTCTCGTTTTAGAAACTGGTCAAGATACAATAGAAATTAATACCGAGTGGGTTGATGTTGGAGCTAAATTTGTTGTTAATGATGCTGAATATCTTATGTCAACTACTGATGAAGTAAATGAATCACTATTGGGATTATATGAAATAGGTTATACATATGAGTATCAAAGTGAAACATATACAATTACTAGATATGTAATAGTTGTTGATCAAATAGTACCGATTATTGAGCTCAACTTAGGCGTAGATACTGTAAAAGTGGGTACATCGTGGACAGATACAGGAGTAACTGTTTCAGATAATTCTTTAGAAACAATAACACCAATAGTAAGTGGAACAGTAAATACAAATGCCGCAGGTACATACGAAATAACATATACAGCAACAGATTCGAGTGATAATATATCAACCATTATTAGATATGTAACAGTAATAGAATAAGAAAAAAGGATTATCTTAACTGATATGATACCTCTAAAGTAGACACTGTAAAAAAAGAAAGTAATCTTTTAAGAAAAGGATTATGAGTAAAAGATTATAGTAAGATACTTTGGAGGTATTTAAATGGAGAAGATAATCAATTAACTATAGAGTATAATGACGCTTTTGCTGATAAAATAATTGAAATGGTTAAAGAATTAATAAAGAAACTATATCCGAAGGCAAATTTAAAGAACTTGTAGTTAAAGGCTTAAAAAGGCGATTTAAAGATATAACTAATATGGAATATAACAAGGAAGAAGCTAAATTTTTAGCTTCTTCCTTTATGATTTGATTTAGTTTTTACCAATTAAGAAGTGTTTTATAATGTAGATGTATTACAATTTCAAAAACTAAACTAATATTATCTTGTAAGTATTTGATAACAGCGGCTTATTTGATAATAGATTATATGTAGTTACATTATTGACTTATGACAACATATAATAAACCTTCTTAATTTATAAATATTCCATAACAAACTTGTAAATGATAGTAATAAGGCTATAATAGGTTTTATAAGCTACAAATATAGTTTATAAATATATAGATGAATTTGAGGTGAATTAAATGGGAAATAAGTTAAAAGTATTATTCAAGGATAACTATAAGTTAATTGTTTCAATTCTTGTATTTTTTTCTATACCTGCTATATATTTTCTTGTATATTTTACTGGTGGTATAAAGTTCGTATATTCACATACGATGTATATTCCTATATTGCTTGCTGGAATGTTCTTAGGTAGTCCTTATGGTCTTATAGCGGCTTTACTAGGTGGTATTGTTCTTGGACCAATAATGCCTTTAGAAGTTAGTACTGGGGAACCCCAACTGTTAATGAATTGGATGTATAGACTGTTAATGTTCGTAGCTATAGGCGGGTTAAGTCAGCATTTCTCTAGCCGATTTAGAAGAAAAGCACTTTTAAACAAAAAATTAATGTCTACTAATATAGAAACAGATATTCCTAACACCAACTCTTTGATTGATTATCCTTGTAATTCTTATAAATATACTGTGATTACAGTTTTAGTTAGTGATAGGGTTGATATAACAGAAATTTTTGGTGGAGATATTTTTATTCAGATTATGTATAAGACATTTAAACACTTAAAGGCTGAACTTCCTAAAGATTCAATTATTATACAAACGGATACAGATAAATTAGGTATTATATATCCTCAAGGTGAATCAAAGTTAGATGCTGAAAAGATAAATAAAATATTATCAAAGAGTATTACTGTAGATGATATAAATATTTATGTTGAATTTTACGTAGGAGTCTGTACAGATAAATCTTTAAAAGAATGTAAGACGCTTATTCCGTTTAGAGAATCGGACAAATTCGCTAGACATGCTAAAAAGTATAACTTGACTTATGTAATTAGTAATGAAACAAAAATTCAAAAACCGCTTCAAATAGAACTTTTAGGAGATTTTGCTCAAGCCCTAGAAAAAGAAGAAACTTTTCTTACTTACCAACCAATCGTTAATTTAGCTAATATGGATATTATTGGGTTTGAAGCCTTGATTAGATGGAACCATTCTATAAAGGGTTTAATATATCCTAATGATTTCATTCCATTAATTGAGAGAACTAAGTTAGTCCATCCATTATTTGATTGGGTTATTCAAAAATCTTTAGCTAAAATTAATGAATTCAAACAACATAAAATTGATACTATAGTTTCTATTAATCTTTCAGCTAAAAATTTTAAAAGTCAAAATTTATCAAAAAAAGTCATAGATATGGTAAAGAACGCTAACATAATACCTTATCAACTCAAACTTGAAATTACTGAAACAGTCTTAATGGATAATCCAGAAGAAAGTCAAAACATTATTAAGCAGTTCAGAGAAAATGGACTTAAAATTGCTATTGATGATTTTGGTACAGGATATTCTTCATTTTCTTATTTGTCAAAGTTCCATGTTGACTATTTGAAGATTGATTATTCATTTATTTCAAGAATACACGAACCAGCTATTTTTGAAATTATAAAAGCAATGATTAATCTTGCTCATCAATTAAAGTTTGAAGCAATAGCAGAAGGTATAGAAACAAAAGAACAGCTTAAACAACTTATTGATTTAGGGTGTGATTATGCTCAAGGATACCTTTTCGCAAAACCCATACATCAAGATGATGTGATTGATTATTATAAGAAGACAAGTACATATGATTTTATATAAAAAATAAGGCAGCCCATTTGATATGATACCTCTAAAGTAGATACTTTGGAGGTGTTTTTATATGGGAAGAAAGATAAAGTATAATAAGAGATTAAAATTTGTATAGGGTTACATAATATTTTTATTGACAAATTAAATTAATCTTATATAATATATTGTTATGAAAAATATTGTTTAATTAAAAGTTATTTTAAAAGGAGGAAAAATATGAAGAATATTAAAAGTAAATCATTGATACAAGTAAGCTTGTTTTTTGCAATTATACTTACAGTATTTTCATCATATGCATTTTCAGATTATTTACTTTTTAGTCCTATTTTTACTCCAGTAGCTGGACTTTATACAGCATTCCTTGTTGTATATGGTAAGAAGTCACTCTTGCCAGTTATGTCAGCTTATTTTGCGGCTTTCCTTTTTGGTAGAGTAGTCATTTTAGATGAATTACTAGTGGTTTCTATTTCTATAACAATTCTTTTCACGATTATTACGCTTTTAGAAATGATTATATTTAAGTATCTATTAGAAAAACGTTTCAAAAGAAAACAAATAGATGGAGATATTGGATTAAAGGATTTACCTTATTATTTAATAATAACGGTAATAGTAGCTTTAGTAGGTGCTACATTTAAATCATTAACTGTTGAGCTGTTTTACAGTGGCAGTGAATATTTCACACACCTTTATAAAACATTCACTGGATTACTATTTGGGATGTGGGTTTTTAATGGGGCCGTAATATTCGGATATTATAGTGATGTTAAGTTACAAAAAAAGAAATCAATGTCAATCACTAGCGTGTTATACATGTTAATATTCTTTGCCTTTACATCTTTTATATTTACAAGTCCAGACAGCCGATTTATGTTAACTAGTTTTGGATTCGTATTCATTTTCTTGTATCTAATAGTTGGATTGTTCTCAAGCTATCATATGTTAGTCTATAACAATCTTGTGTTTATCTTCTTATATTCTGCATATTATGCAACACCCATTGGCCACTTATCTTTTAAAAATCTGTTCTTGGATGTAAACCTGTTTTTGGTGATTGCGAACCTTTCACCAATAATTATTAAATTGATATTAAATGCATACGATAAAAAGTCGCAAATGGTAGAAAAATCATTAGATGTAATGAAAAAAATAGTTACTACGTCTAATAAGTATTTTTCTAATATGGAATATGTATCTTTCGAACCTGATGTATTTTTTAGAAGATTCTTACATGAAATGTATGAATTAGGAAGTACAATACTGCCTAAAGTAGAAATGGGAAGTTGTTACATTATCCACGAAGATAATTTAGAGTTTATTAAAGCAACTGGATATGATATAAAATTACTTAATGATTTAAAATTCAAATCATCAACAATACATAAAACGTTATTCGAACCTGCAATCACTATAAATTGTGATGACGATTCTGCTGTTGATAATAAAGAAAGATATCCAGAGTACATAGAAAAATACGGTAAAATAATACAATCAATAAGGGTCAATCTAGTATTTAAGAGAAATATTATTGGTGGAATGAGTTTTGATATAGCAGAAGGATCTGATGATAAGTTTAACAGTGAAGACCTAGAAACTTATGAATCTTTTTATAAATTATTAAAGGGTAACCTTGGTATGGGATTACTGTTATATAAAAACAATAAAATGATAAATGATATTATTATTAGTTTTGTAAGGACTGTAGGTGTATATGATGAATATACACGTATACACAGTGAAGAAGTAGCGAACCTTTCTAGAAATATTGCTGATATATTAAACTTAGATTCAGAAACGGCTGATATTACTTATTACGCAGGCGTTATTCATGATATTGGTAAAATATCAATTAGTCCGAATATTTTAAACAAAGAAGGTAAGTTGACCGATGAAGAATACAATATAGTTAAAGGTCATTCTGCGCAAGGATATGATATCTTAATCCAAATTGAAGGATTAAAGGATATTGCTAAATATATAAGACATCATCATGAGAGATGGGATGGATTTGGATATCCTGATAACTTAAAAGGTGATGAAATACCATTTATATCACAAATTATAGGCGTTTGTGATGCAGTTAGTGCAATGATGCATAAAAGAGTTTATTCTGAAGCTAAAACATTAGATGAGATTATTGATGAATTGATTGCTCAAAGAGGAAAGCAGTTCAGTCCAGTAGCTTGTGACGCAATGTTATCTTATTTAAACCAAAAGCAATTTGCTTAATATATAAGAAAAAGATTACCACATATAAAGTGAACCCCATTTAGTGGACACTTTTAAAAAAGCCAAAAATAAGGTGTTAGTTAACAGCAATGTTATACTAGCATTTTTTTAATGAAGAAATATATGACATATTATATAATCCAACTACAGTGACTATACTTGACACGTTATGTATTTAGTGATAAAATATATTTAAACCCTATTCAATAGGGCGTGAAGGCTATTAGGAAATTTGAATTTATATTACCAAATGAATATATAGACAAAATTTTAACAGGATTTTCTTTTAGTGTCTCAAAAGATCTGCATAAATTGAAGATCAACAAAAGTAGACTTAAGGAATTGCTTAGTGAAAACCATGCTGAAGATAATACTCATCTCATTGGTGATTTATTGTGGGGTAGTAAAGATGTAGGTATAAGAAAAGTTAGATTAAAAAAAGGAAAGGGCAAAGGTAAAAGAGAAGGCTATAGATTGATTGCTCTTGTCTTGAATGTTAAAAACAAGGCGTTTGTTTTACACATTTACGATAAAAAGAAAAAAAGTAAATTAACTGATAGTGATGAAGAAAACTTAAAAAAAATATTAAAGAACTTTCGAAATAAGTAATAATAAAGCAATATATTTAAAAATGATAACAAAGTGAAGTAGAAGAAAACATATATAAACACATAAATATAAACATACAAAATATAATAAAATGGGGTCGAAAAAATGAATGAGAATAAACTAAATAAAAGTTTTTGGGATGAATTCGAAAAAAATGGAACAAAAATTGTTTTTGAAATGCCTGAATTTAATGATTTAGTTGATAGAAAATTTGTAAAGGAACTTAGAAAGGATTTAGGCTTTAGTCAACAAGTTTTTGCCAATTCTATTGGTGTATCTAAAAAAGCTATTGAAAAGTGGGAACAGGGTGTCAATCCCGTTTTGGGTCCAACTGCTAGGTTGTTATATCTAATTAATGATGATAATGAAATTATGAGTAGAATATATAAATCATATATAGCAAAACCAAACCTTGAAAAAAAGAAAATAAGTTATAATAATCATAATTTTCGTAACGAAACCGTATTTCTTTTAGGTGAGAATACAGTAGCTTATATTGGTAAATCTAAAAAAGATAATGAATTTGTGGGAAGAAAAGGAGACAATGAATGGAGAAACTTAACAAATTACCACCCTTCAACTTGCTTGGATACAATATACAGACAATAGTTTTTAAAAGAATTGGTGAAGAGAAATTAGAAAAAATCAATTTAAATATTGAAAGTAAAGAATTTGATAAAAAATCGAAAGTTTATTCATTACTTCTTTGTTTAAAATTCGATTTAAGTAACTCTAAAGAAAATGAAATAAAAATCATTGGTGGTTTTAAAATAAACGAAGAAAAGATTCTTGAAAAGGAGAATAATATTGTATCAATATTTGCCGCTTCATTATTTCCATATATTAGAAGTACAATTCATAATTTATCTTCAGACGATAGAGAACCACTTAATTTACCTGTAATAGATTTGAGGTTCTTAGACTTATCTCACGGAGTTTCTTTGGAACGCGAATAAAATAAATGTAATCAAATAACAATCCGCTTAGTCAAATAAGCGGATTGTTTTTATTTTATATGTGATTTAAAATATTGTATACTTCCTGAGATTGAGTAATTATCATTAGCTGTTATAACTATGAAGTCTCCTTTTTTAACTGGCATATCATTTATATTGCCTGAACCTTCTAAGATAAATACATAATCACCATATTTATGAGACATGTATACTTTCTTATCTTGGTTCTCTATGATGTTGTAATCAAAAAGATTAATAGGCTTTTCTTTAGCTAAAGACTTATCCGGGTATTTGATTACATCCAAGGCTTTATTAAGGTGTAAATCTCTTAATTTTCCATTTGATAAACGGTTATAGTCATATAATCTATAGGTTACATCTGATGATTGTTGGATTTCAAGTAAAACAGTACCTTTTCTAATTGCGTGAATAGTTCCTGAATAGATATTGAATTGATCTCCCTTTTTAATAGGAAAGATATTAAGAACTGATTCGAAATCATTATTTTCAACAAAGGTCTTAAACTCTTCAATAGTTTTAGCTTTGTGACCAATAATAATATCTGTGTCTTTATCAGCCTCTAAAATATACCAACATTCAGTTTTTCCTAGACTGTTTTCATATTTAGATGCATATGCATCATCTGGATGAACTTGGATACTAAGGTCGTCTTCAG
>Ga0307992_1002648_pt1 | contig 10128 bp, 4 predicted proteins | sample EllFjometagen133_FD_203162 | JGI IMG/M metagenome (GOLD analysis project Ga0307992, IMG submission 203162) | Marine microbial communities from Ellis Fjord, Antarctic Ocean - #133 | ecosystem: Environmental > Aquatic > Marine > Unclassified | place: Southern Ocean | collected 2014-10-08
TTGTTATGACTTTACTAAGACCATTAGAGGTAACTACAACTTCATTTAATGCTGTTGCACTAAAAACAATATTTCCAGCTCTTATTATTGAAGCTTTGATTGTAGATCTTTTGTGAATCAAATGATCCTTTCCACCTTCAATATAAGAATTAAGTGTTTTTTTCCATTCATCTACCGATACTTCAGTAATGTAACCAAAGGTTCCCATATTAACAGGTAAGATAGGAACACCTAAATCTTGTAAATGTCTAACACAATACAATACTGTTCCATCTCCTCCTAAAGAAATAACCAAATCTACATCACCATTAAAATCTATATCAGAAGAATCAGAATTGGTTTTCAACAAAGTTGCCTGAATATTTATCTTATCTAAATACTCAGTTATTTCACTTGCAGTTTCTTTTACATGACTTTTTTGCCAGTTTGCAACTATTAATATATGGTTTAATTTTTCTGCCATAAAATCTACTCCTTAAGGTAAATTAGAAATAACTTTTTCTAAAATATCTATCTCACTAGCTTTTAAAAAAGGGTAAATCGGGAATGCCACAGCTCTAAGTAAAGGTGCATTTGCATTTGGAAAAGACGAAAAGTTATTCTTAAAATCATTTCCCACTGCAGTTGTAAACAACTTTATGCAAGTAACATTATATTTTTTTGCAAATTTAATTACATCTTCTGGTTTACTATCCAAAACGATTGGAAAGCACCAGCCATTGGATATAAAATTAATATCCCTTTGCCCAAATAATTTATGGTCTGTTTTCATCAAAGCTTTTTTAAAAATTTCAAATATTTCATTTCGTTTTGTTAAATGTTTTTCAACTTGCTGAAGTTGTACTATACCTAAAGCTGCATTTAAATCTGGCATTTGCTCATACTTTGAAATAAGATTATATTGCTTTTTTAATAAATCCTTAAATCTTAAAACATTATCATATAAAATAGCTGCTCCACCACCACAAGAGACAATATGCTCCTGCTCAAACGCACAAATTACAATATCAGAAAAGCCCCCAGCAAAATCATCATCATATGTACTACCAAAGCTTTGAGAAATATCCTCAATTACAGTAATATTTAAAGACTTAAAATCTTCACCATATGGAATTTGACAATAGGGTTCACACAATAGTAGAACATTTGCACCATTTTTTACAATTGACTCTAAAACAGTAGCTGAAGTTAAACAACAGGTTTCAATATCTACATCAAGAAAAACAGCTTTTGCTCCTAGAGAATTTATTGCTAATTTATATATCTTTGGAGCTAATATAGATGTTATAACAGTTGAACCTAATTCAACTCCAGCTATTTTTAAGGATGAAACAATCGCATCATAATAGCTTCTAAGGGCCATACCACTTTTTTTATGTAGTTTTTCACATAATAATGCAATAAATTCTTGTTTTTTAACACCTGGTCCAATTTTTTCGTCAACCATGGTTTGCAATACAGATTGCATGTCTTTTCTTCTAAGTGTAGGTTTATAAAATTCAATAGTATCTGCCACATTATCCTCAAATCATATTATTCATATATATATAATATATACGATTATTAAACATTTATCCTTAATTATTTAAAATTTTTCAAATCAAACTCTCTTAAAACCATTTAAACATGAAAAGTTCTACAAAGCTATAATAAAACATGATATTATAGTCTTATGGAATTATCAAAAACAGTTGCTATGGAAATAGTAAAAGAAATATCGCAGTTATTAAATAAAAAACTAAATATTATGAATGACAAAGGTTATATTATTGCTAGTTCAAATCCCTCTAGGATAAATACTTTTCATGAAGGTGCTTATAAAATAATTAGTGAAAATTTAAGTGAACTTGAAATTCAAGAAAAAGACTTAGATCTACAAGGATCTTATCAAGGTTTAAATTTTCCAATACAAATTAACGATAGCATTATTGGAGTTGTGGGAATAACTGGAAACAGTGATGAAACTAGAGCTTTTGGTAATATTGTTAAAAAAATGACTGAAATATTAATTTATGGTAAAGTTCGTGATCAAGAAAAATACAATAAGAAAAAAATAAGAGAATACTTTCTAATTGATTGGATTACTAAAAATGATACAGTTTACAACTCTAGTTTAATTCAAAGAGGTTTAGATTTAAATATTGATATTCAAAAACCGAGAAGAATTATTTGTTTTGATATTTCAATCACTAATAAAGATCTGTTATTACAATTGGAAAACAAAGTTATTCTCCAATTATATTCATTTGATGAGACAAATTTAATTTTCAAGCAATCAAATTCTTTGATACTCGCTACTAGAGAATTAGATAAAGTTAAATTAAACAATCAATTAGACAAAATTCTAAAAATAGGTACAAACAATAATGCTAAAATATTTATAGGAGTCAGTAAAGTGGTTGAAGAATATTACACAATCGATAATAGTTACAAAAACTCAAAGCATGCTCTAAATATTCAGGCAAGTAAAAATATATCTGGGTACTCTTATTACAATGATTTAAATATAGAATTGATTTATGAGCAAATTCCAACTTCTACAAAAAATCAAATAGTAGAAAAGATTTTTAGTAAATTTACAAAAGAATCTTTAAAAAAAGCTATCATTATTTTAAAGGCCTACTACAATTGTAATTGTTCTATCAAACAAGCGGCCGATTTACTAAATATTCATTCAAATACACTTCAATACCATTTAAATAAGATAAAAGATAAGACAAAATTGGACCCTAGAAATGTTAAAGATTGTGTAATCCTTCAATTGTGTATAGATTTTTATGAACAACAAAATAATCCAATATACTAGGTATATATACTAAATAAATTAACAATAATTTGGTTCGTAAAACAATTATGTATTGATTATTTCCGTGTTATAATTATTTAACTTGGAGAAATATATGAAAGTAGTTATTGCATCAGATTCGTTTAAAGGAAGTGCTTCATCCCTTGAAGTAGCTTCAGCAATTGAGAGAGGGATTCATAAAGCAGATAACTCTGTGATAATAGAGAAATTTCCAGTATCGGATGGTGGAGAAGGTCTTTTAGAAGTTATAAATAGCTTAGAAGGATCTAAGCAAATAGATATACAAGTCAATGATCCTTTGTTTAATATAATTACAGCTAGCTATGTAATTAATGGTGATACAGCATTTATAGAAATGGCTGCAGCTAGTGGCTTACCCCTAGTGCCAATCGAAAAAAGAAACCCCCTATATACAACAACTTATGGAACTGGAGATTTGATTAAGCACGCTCTCGATAATGGTGCTAAAAATTTAGTCATAGGAATTGGTGGAAGTGCTACAAATGATGGTGGTATTGGTATGCTTAGTGCACTGGGAGCCGAATTTTATGATAAAAATAAAAAACCCGTAGTTCCTGTTGGTAAAAATCTATCTATTATTGAAAGTTATGATTTTTCAAATCTTCATAACAAAATATCCCTCACTAATATTTCTGTTGCATGTGATGTTGATAATCCTCTATGTGGTGAACACGGAGCTAGCTATATTTACGGTCCTCAAAAAGGTGCAGATAAAAAAACTGTCGTATTTTTAGATGAAAGCTTAAAAAAGTTTGCACAGCTTCTAAATAAAGAAGATGTTGCCCTAGAAGCTGGCTGTGGAGCAGCTGGTGGGTTGGGTTTTGCTTTAAAAGCTTTTCTTAATGCAGAATTAAAAAGTGGAATTGAATTGGTTCTACAAGCTATTGGTTTTGAAGAAGCCCTTATAAATGCAGATTTAGTTATTACAGGAGAGGGGAAAATTGACGGCCAAAGCAAAAGAGGAAAAGTTCCTGTAGGCGTTGCTAAATTAGCAAAAAAATTCAAGGTTCCTGTTATCGCAATCGCTGGTGATATTGGTAAAGATACAGAGTGTTTATATGATTTGGGTATAGATGCTATTGTTTCAACTACAAGTCGTGCAATGCCACTAGAGGAAGCTATGAAAAATTCTCTAGCATTAAGCGAAGATGAAGCATTTAGAATGTGGAAATTGTTACAAATACAATTAACAAATATTTAATAAATATTTTCAAATATAATAAATCTTAATAGTACAACTAACTAAGCAAATAAAAAACTGCTTAGTTTTTTTATTTTGACCTGCTTGGAAAAACAAAATATTGAACCTGATTAATAGCCAAGTTCAATATTTTAAATGATAATAATGGTAATAATTAATATTTTTCTGCTTGTTTTCTAAAAGCATCAAGGTGGCTGACAGAACCATCCCTTAATTCTATGAATACATCTCTAACATCATCATTTAAATCATATTTAAGAAATTTTTCATACATAGCAATGTTTATAATTTCAGCTTCGATTCCAACATCAAATGTTTCTTTAAGTGTTTCTGGAATTACTAGATGTTCACTTGCATCAAAAGTTGGCACTTCAAAATCATATTTTTTATATAATTCTAAAAGAAATCCCGCATGAGTCTTTTCAGCTTCAATTATATTAGAAAATGGTTTTCCAATATCAAATTTGCTCATTATCATTTCATACTCTGCCAATGCCAGTCTCTCATCTTCTAAAGAATATCTTAGCATTTCTTCAAGGGAAAAGTTATCAAGAGTTTCAACTGCCATGGCTCCATATAATTGGATATCATCATTCATAGTAGATTTTATTTCTACCTGTTCCGCTTGAACTTCTGTTTGTGCCCCTGCAAATAAGTCAAACGTTCCCACTAAAAAAAATAGAGTAAATACAAAAAATAATTTTTTCATTTCTTACCTCTCTTTAACAGAATTATACCATATAATAGGTAAATAACTATAGGTAAATAACTATAGTAAGAAATAGAATTAATATTTAATTTCAGTATAAAATTACTGTAAATAAGCAATCTTTACCATAACTAGTTTTAGAAATAACAATATTGATTTTTATTGGAAATTAAATTTAAATTCGATTTAGAATTTGGACAAAAAAAAATACACCCAAAGGTGTAGTAATTTTAAAAATAAAAAAGGCCCGGCAACTATCTACTCTCCCACATAATTGTAGTACCATCGACGTGAGAGCGCTTAACTGCCGTGTTCGGGATGGGAACGGGTGTGTCCACTCTGCTATGGCCACCGGGCCAACTTAAACCTAGAGAGCTAAATCTCTTTAGCTATCGAGTTTAAGTGCAATATATATTTCAGGATTGCAACGATAATATGGTCAAGCCTCACGGCTAATTAGTATCGATAAGCTGAACATGTCGCCATGCTTACACTTTCGACCTATCAAACAGGTATTCTTCCTGTTTCCTTCAGTCCTCTTTAAGAGGATGGGATGTCTCATCTTGGGGGGGGTTTCCCGCTTAGATGCTTTCAGCGGTTATCCCTTCCAAACGTAGCTACCCAGCACCTGCCGTTGGCACGACAACTGGTACACCAGAGGTTTGTCCACTTCGGTCCTCTCGTACTAAAAGCAGAACCCCTCAAACATCCAACGCTTGTGGCAGATAGGGACCGAACTGTCTCACGACGTTCTGAACCCAGCTCGCGTACCGCTTTAATTGGCGAACAGCCAAACCCTTGGGACCTGCTCCAGCCCCAGGATGCGATGAGCCGACATCGAGGTGCCAAACCTTGCCGTCGATATGAACTCTTGGGCAAGATCAGCCTGTTATCCCCGGAGTACCTTTTATCCGTTAAGTGACGGCGCTTCCACACGCTACCGCCAGATCACTAAGACCTACTTTCGTACCTGCTCGGCTTGTAAGCCTCGCAGTCAAGCCACCTTGTGCCTTTACACTTAAGGAATGATTTCCAACCATTCTAAGGTGACCATCGCGCGCCTCCGTTACACTTTAGGAGGCGACCGCCCCAGTCAAACTTCCCGCCTGACACTCTCCCCTAACCGGTTTCACGGCCAGAGTTAGAAAACTGGAAAAGGAAGGGTGGTATTTCACCAACGACTCCGCGCAAACTAACGTCCACGCATCTACGTCTCCCACCTATCCTACACATCCTTGTCCAATTTTCAATGTCAAGTTGAAGTAAAGGTTCACGGGGTCTTTCCGTCTAACCACAAGTATCAGGCATCTTCACCTGAACTTCAATTTCACCGGATCTCACGTTGAGACAGCGCCCATATCGTTACACCATTCGTGCGGGTCGGAACTTACCCGACAAGGAATTTCGCTACCTTAGGACCGTTATAGTTACGGCCGCCGTTTACTGGGGCTTGAGTTCGTAGCTTCTTCAATAAATTGAATAACCACTCCCCTTGACCTTCCAGCACCGGGCAGGTGTCAGTCCATATACTTCCCATTGCTGGTTCGCATGGACCTGTGTTTTTGGTAAACAGTCGCATGGGCCATTTCTCTGCAACTCACTCTCGTGAGCCATACTTATCCCTAAGTTACGTATGCATTTTGCCGAGTTCCTTAACGTGAGTTCTTCCGTACGCCTTCGCATTCTCAGCTCGCCCACCTGTGTCGGTTTATAGTACGGTCCCTCAGTGCCTTGCCTTAGAAACTATTTCTCGGCACGACGACTACACGCGCTTCTTACTTCCGTAAAAGTAATCGCTCACAGCTTCTCTCGGTTAACGGATTTGCCTATTAACCTCAACGCATCGCTGCTTCGACAGGGACAACCGTCGCCCTGCCGCGTTTCGCCCTATGCTTCGTTCCATCGAAACACTGAGAGGTGCGGGAATATTGACCCGCTTCCCATCGACTACGACTTTCGTCCTCGCCTTAGGGGCCGACTAACCCTTGGGTAGATTGACTTTACCCTGGAAACCTTAGGCTTTCGGCGGAGGGGGATCTCACCCCTCTTTTCGTTACTCATGCCTGCATTCTCTCTTCTGTCCCGTCCACCAAAACTTCCGTCTTGACTTCATCCGTACACAGAATGCTCCCCTACCCACAGCGTCTAGCGCTGTGCCGTAGCTTCGGTGATATACTTAGCCCCGTTGGATTGTCGGCGCATGACTACTCGACCAGTGAGCTATTACGCACTCTTTGAAGGAGTGGCTGCTTCTAAGCCAACCTCCTGGCTGTCTGTGCAATCATACTTCCTTTCCCACTTAGTATATCTTTGGGACCTTAGCTGACGGTCTGGGCTGTTTCCCTCTTGACGGCGGCCCTTATCAGTCGTCGTCTGACTGCTACGCATTGTACCACGGCATTCAGAGTTTGGTTAAACTTGGTACCCGGTGAAGGGCCCGCATCTATCCAGTGCTTTACCTCCGTGGCAGTCCACGTAACGCTAGCCCTAAAGCTATTTCGGGGAGTACCAGCTATCTCCAAGTTTGTTTAGCCTTTCACTCCGAACCACAGCTCATCGCAACCCTTTTCAGCGGATTGACGTTCGGCCCTCCACTGGATTTTACTCCAGCTTCAGCCTGGCCATGGTTAGATCACTTGGCTTCGGGTCTACCGCATGCAACTTATCGCCCTATTCAGACTCGGTTTCCCTACGGCTCCAGGACTTCTATCCCTTAACCTTGCTACACACGGTAACTCGCAGGCTCATTCTACAAAAGGCACGCCATCACCCATTACGGGCTTTGACCGCTTGTAAGTCCACGGTTTCAGGTTCTCTTTCACTCCCCTCCCGGGGTGCTTTTCACCTTTCCCTCACGGTACTATGCGCTATCGGTAGCCACCGAGTATTTAGCCTTGGAGGGTGGTCCCCCCAGATTCCGACAGGATTTCTCGTGTCCCGCCGTACTCAGGAAATGCGCTCAATTAGTGTATTTGTTTTCGACTACAGGGCTTTCACCTTCTTTGACGGATCGTCCCAGAATCCTTCGTCTAACAATTACATTTTTTACTAATCGGGTTACCCCTAGCGCACCCCTACAACCCCAAACACTTAAAAGCGCTTGGTTTGGGCTCTTCCCCTTTCGCTCGCCGCTACTAAGGGAATCTCAATTTTGATTTCTACTCCTGCTGTTACTTAGATGGTTCAGTTCACAGCGTGTACCCCTACTATGCTATTTTATTCACATAGTAGTGACAATCATCCAGACTGTCGGGTTACCCCATTCGGATATCTGCGGATCATCGGGTGTTGGCCCCTACTCGCAGCTTTTCGCAGCTAACCACGTCCTTCTTCGTCTGGTGGCTCCTAGGCATCCTCCGTGGACCCTTATTCGCTTGACCATATTATCTTTACAATCCCTAACGCTATATATTTCAAATATCTTTAATAAAAAAATTGGAGGCAAGGGGACTCGAACCCCTGACCCTCGGCTTGCAAAGCCGATGCTCTAGCCAACTGAGCTATGCCCCCGTTGTCTAAAATTAAAAAGAGCGGGAAGAGAATTTATTAACAAGTTATTAATGAGGGTCTTTGCGATAGGTCTTCCACCTATCGGATAACATCCTATAATTGTCGCACTTAACTTGTGAGAGCTAAGCACTTGCCTTTCTTATTAGAAAGGAGGTGATCCAGCCACACCTTCCGGTACGGCTACCTTGTTACGACTTCACCCTCCTCGCCAAGCATACCTTCGGAACCGTCCCCCCTTACGGGTTAGACTAGCGACTTCGGGTACCCCCAACTCGGATGGTGTGACGGGCGGTGTGTACAAGGCCCGGGAACGTATTCACCGCGCCATGCTGATGCGCGATTACTAGCGATTCCAACTTCATGGAGTCGAGTTGCAGACTCCAATCCGTACTGAGACCGGCTTTTTGCGATTCGCATAGTCTCGCGACTTAGCTGCGCTTTGTACCGGCCATTGTAGCACGTGTGTAGCCCAGGACATAAGGGCCATGATGACTTGACGTCGTCCCCACCTTCCTCCGGTTTGTCACCGGCAGTCCCACCTGAGTCCCCACCATAACGTGATGGTAACAGGCAGTAGGGGTTGCGCTCGTTGCGGGACTTAACCCAACACTTCACAGCACGAGCTGACGACAGCCATGCAGCACCTGTATATCGACCCCGAAGGGAAAACCTATCTCTAGATTCGTCCAATATATGTCAAGTCCTGGTAAGGTTTCTCGCGTATCATCGAATTAAACCACATGCTCCACCGCTTGTGCGGGCCCCCGTCAATTCCTTTGAGTTTCACCCTTGCGAGCATACTCCCCAGGCGGTACACTTAATGCGTTAGCTTCGGTACTGAGTATAACTACCCACCACCTAGTGTACATCGTTTACTGTGCGGACTACCAGGGTATCTAAACCTGTTTGCTCCCCGCACCTTCGCGTCTCAGCGTCAGTATATAGCCAGACATTCGCCTTCGCCACCGGTGTTCTTCCAGATATCTACAGATTTCACCCCTACACCTGGAATTCCAATGTCCCCTCTTATACTCTAGTATTACAGTTTCCAACGCGTTTTTTCGGTTAAGCCGAAATATTTCACGCTAGACTTGTAACACCGCCTGCACGCCCTTTACGCCCAATAATTCCGAACAACGCTTGCACCCTACGTGTTACCGCGGCTGCTGGCACGTAGTTAGCCGGTGCTTATTCCGGGAATAACGTCATCACTCTACCATTTCCTGTAGAGCTTATTCCTCCTCCCGAAAAGAACTTTACAACCTCACGGCCTTCATCATTCACGCGGCGTCGCTCCGTCAGACTTTCGTCCATTGCGGAAGATTCTTAGCTGCTGCCCCCCGTAGGAGTCTGGACCGTATCTCAGTTCCAATGTGGCCGATCACCCTCTCAGGCCGGCTACCCATCATGGCCATGGTAGGCTTTTACCCTACCATCTAGCTAATGGGACGCAGACTCATCCTCTTGCGGCGCTTTGAGGCGCCTTTCCTTCTCTTATCTTGTGATAAAAGAATATTATTTGGTATTACTCTATGTTTCCACAGGCTATCCCAAACAAGAGGGTAGATTATCCACGTGTTACTCACCCGTCCGCCGCTCTAGGCTAACCGAAGTTAGCTTGCCGCTCGACTTGCATGCTTAAAACGCGCCGCCAGCGTTCGTTCTGAGCCAGGATCAAACTCTCCGTTATATAATATGGTCCGAAGACCATTATAAATAATTTTCAAAATTTAATTCCTGTCACTCTATTTAACGAACATTAGCTTATTTCATCTTTGTTCTATTTTGAATTGACAGAAAGCCCTCAAAACAGCAATTTGCATTGCTATAACTTGCTTTCTAATTTCTCTTCCCTAACGCTCATAATTTCAAATAACAATT
>Ga0307992_1002649_pt1 | contig 10128 bp, 16 predicted proteins | sample EllFjometagen133_FD_203162 | JGI IMG/M metagenome (GOLD analysis project Ga0307992, IMG submission 203162) | Marine microbial communities from Ellis Fjord, Antarctic Ocean - #133 | ecosystem: Environmental > Aquatic > Marine > Unclassified | place: Southern Ocean | collected 2014-10-08
CACGTACGGACGAAACCCACTGGGGCACCACCTGCCGCCAGCGCCGCAGCTCACGTACGCAGCGCTGTGGAAGATCAACCACGACGTCACCACCGAAGTCTTTGGTGTCGCCTGCCACGGGCCCAACGAGGCGTGGCGGATGGCGGTTCACCTCGAGCGCGCTTACGCCGCCATCGACCCGGACGCCATCCACCAAGCTGAACTCGACAAGCAAGGCGCCAACCACGCACAATATATGTACTGGCGCCAATACGTCGCTGGGTGGCTACGGGACCACAACTATTGGTGTCCGTGCTGGTTCCACTTTTCCGGTTGGAAAAGCGGCGCGTTGGCGTGGGCGCCCGTGGCCGTCGCGAACTACGCGGGTAGCTGGCCCAACGTCATGGCTGTCCGCGACTGGGCCGCGTCCGACGCCGTCCGCTGGTCCAGGTTCACCACCGCGCTCGAAGAGGCCCTGGTGAACCGTGGCGCCCGTCCTGGGGGCCTGGGCGTCTATGCACAGGGCTGGCGCTACGGAATGCCCGTGGATATCTGCCGCGCGGCCATCGAAGTCGCCCGGATGGAAGCACAGGACTGGCGGCTCGAATGAGTCTCCCGCACGAACCCATCACCGGCGACGTCATCATGCTCGACGTGGACGGCGTCATGGTCCACAGCAAGACCGTCGGCCGCAGCCGTGGGCACAACGGGATCTGGGCTCACCTGGCGCAGCTCGACGAGGAGGCCGTGGCCAGGGTGGTGCGCATCGTCCAGGCCACCGGGGCCCGGTTGGTGCTCAGCTCCATGTGGCGGCGCCACGCCGACCAGCGCAACGCCCTGGGCAAGGCGTTCTACACCGCGGGCCTGCGGCGCAGCCTGACCACCTTCGGCCGGATGCGGACGCCGCACTTTGGGCACCTCCCAGGCGAGATTCGCCGCGACGAGGAGATCCGGACCTGGCTCCTCGCCAACCCTGGTGTGCGCCGTGCCATCTTCATCGACGACGAGCCGATCAAAGCCATCCCGGGCGTCTGGATCGAGAATGGCCACTTCACCGGCGGCATTCAGGAATACCACGTAGCGGAAGCCATCGCGCTTCTGCCGAAGGAATAGCCCGTATGACCTGCACCCCCCCGAGAACCCCGCAGCCACGCGTCCGCAAGCGCCGCGCCGTGGCAGGCTTCGTCCGCCTGCTGGGCCGCAGCCCCGTGGTGGCCGTAGGCTTCGCCTGGACCTGCATCGTGGAGGCTGCTGTCCGCAGCGGCTACTACGTGCCCTCCGCCGGGAGGAAGTCATGATCGCCGTGATCAACAACGAGTACGACGCCCGGCGTTGGCTCGAAGAGCGCGCCGCGCTGTGCCCGCCGGAGGCCCGGTTCCGCCGCGCCGTCGAGCTGACTCTCGAGGAGCTTGACAAGCTCGAAGCCGTGTTGTCCGCATCGAAGCCGCCGCCGCCGATGAGTCTGCCTGCCGTGTTCACGGTGACTATGCCGGACGAAGCCGTTGCAGTACGGGTGCGTGTCGGCCACGATGAAGGCTATCCGGCGTTTTTTATCACCAAGGCCGATGCCGAATACGCCCCATACGCCCCCATGTACGGAATCCGCATACTTCCAGGCGAATTGACATTCTGGGCCTACAACCGCAGCTCCACGTGGACCAGGATTCGCCCCGCGCTGTTTCCGGATTGGGCGCGCGCCACTGTGCCGGAGATTCTGCGGCGCCTCCACAACAACACCGCCATTCCGGAGTCCGCGCCATGAGCACCGTCATGCACCTCGAGCTGCTGCGCGAAGCCTGGCCCCTGGGCTTCCTGCCCATCCGCGGCGTCATCACCGTGGGCGGCTGGCAATGCCTGGGCCACGGGGGCCAGCCCGGCACGGCCTCCGGCGCCTGGACCGACTGGATCCCGCCGTTCGGGCGGCGCCCACCAGGCGTCGCGCGCTGCTTCCACGACGTGCCTGGCCGTGGGCTCCTGTGGCAGGCCGGTTTGCTCCATACCCACGTGACGCGTGCTGTGGAGGCCGGGCGGATGCTGCCTGACCTTGCGGCGTTCACCACCGACCAGGCCCAGCACGGCGCTCTCACGGCCGACCTGGCCGCCGCAGCGTTGCCGGAGTGCCCAGGGTTCCATCACTCCATGGTCTTCGCGCCGACGGACGCCATGAGCTACCGCTGGTCGCTGTGGTTCATGGTTGGATGGCGCCAGGAAAACCACGCCCACCGGCGTTGGACCTCCGACCTGTTCGAACCCACCACGGGAGACGCAGGCCTTGCCCTCGCGCGCTGCCGTGCGCAGCTCCGCCGCGAAGGAAGGTAGGGATGCCGCCCACGTGTCGGAGCCTGGCGGTGTGGCGCGTGCTGCTCCTCGACGCCCAGTCGCGCGGGCTGACCCGCACCCAGCTGGCCGCTGAACTTGACGTAGCGACCACGGCCGTTTCGAGCGCGGCGAGCCGCAACGGGATCCGCCTGCGCTGTGAACCGCCAGGCCCGAAGCCCGGGGCGCCGTGCAAGCCTGGATACGTCCTCGACGCTGCCGACAAGGTCCGTGGTCCGCGCCAGCTCGAGTTTCCGCCGGACACACGTGGGATCTCCGGCCCGTTCCACGCGCCACTGCAGCCCGGGGCCGCCGTCAACGGAATCACGCCCGCCGTTCCCCCGCGGCACTTCGACTGCTTCGACTACGAGGACTGCCTGACAATCGCCATCGTGAACAGCTGGCCATCCTGGCACTGTGCAGGCTGCACCTCGGCACCGCCAGGGTTGAAGGCCGACCCACTCGAGTACGACGACCCAGCCGACGCGGCGCCGGCGTTCCGCACGCTCCCCAAGAATCTCAACCCCCACAGGAGCTGACCATGGCCCCGAAGCAGTCCGCCGCCCTCGCCGAAGCCACCGCCGCTGTCATCGAAGTGGAAGCACTCTACAACGGTGCGCAGCGAACCGTAGATATCACCGAGGCGCGACTGCAGACCGCCCAGGCACGGGCGCAGCTCTACCGCGTGCGCTACCGCAGTGCCCTGGCCGCCCGGGACGCCATGCTCCCCCAGGGTGAGACCTTCATCCATGCGCCGATCCGCAGACGCCTTCGCGTCACGCGCGTTGTCATCGCCAGGCGCACCAAGGCGTCCGCGTGGGTGCGCCCCGTGGGCACCAGCACCGATCATCAGCTGACGCGCTATGCCCGCGACAAGAGCGGTGGATATGTCGACGGCAGCACCAAAGCTCCCCGCCCGCAACGGCGCCGGCTGGTATTCATTCCAGACGGCGAATGACCTGGCTTCGCTTCGTCGGCGCCGTCGTCGCCGTCGTGCCGCTGCTGTGGCTGGCCGTCGGTGTGTTCTACGGCCGCCTCCTCCCAGCTGGGATGCTGCAGTCTGTGATCATCCATGTCCGCCTGCACTACGGTGACGCCCGGTTCAACGCAGAATCGGTGACCCTATACCACGACGCCGCCACCCTCGAGGCCGACCTTCGCCACCGCCGCGCGCCCCGCTACGCTGCGTGGTGTAAGCTGGTGCATGCCCGGGCCGAAGTGCTCGAGCTGGTCGTGCACTTGCTGGCCTGGCCGTGGTGGGCGTCGGCCCGCATGGACGCCACCAGGATCGCCATCGCCCGCCTGAACAAACGCCTGCCCAAACAACGGAGTTGAACACGTGAGCACCGCCACCCCCACCCTGGACGGCTTCGTGCACTGGGCCGCCTCACGTGGGTACGCCACCAGCACCGTCGACGGGCACGCCGCCGTTATCACCAGGTGGAAGCGCAGCCGCATGGAACCGCTGGCCTGGCTGGTGGCGCAGCAAGAGGCGTCACGCAGCCGGAGCACCAACGGGCTCCCCACTGCCAGCGTCAAACGCTACCAGCAGGCGCTGCAGGCGTGGTTCGAGTACAGCACAGGCCAGCGCCCCAGCTGGGTCCTGCCCCGCTACGTCAGGCGCGCCAAGCCGCAACCCGCAGCTGTGCTGACCATCACCGAAGAGCAGGCCGTCCGCGCGGCGCTCCGGCCGGAGACAGGCCCCAGGGAGCCACAGGGCGGGATCTGCCGGCTGCTGCTGGCCACCGGGGCCAGGGTGGGCGAGGTGACCGGCCTGCGCCTTGACGAGGTGGAGACCCAGCCAAGCGGTGTGATCCTGGTGCACTTCATGCGCACGAAGACACGGGTCCCCCGCGCCGTTCCCTTGTTGCCGGCAGACGCAGCCGACCTGGCAGGCTACCTGGCCGGCGGCCGCCCAACCTCACGTAGCCGCTGGGTGTTTCCGTCGCCGCACAACCAAGGCCGCAAGGCCATGTCGGACGCATCCGTGCGCGGATTCCTGGCCATGCTCGGCGCGGAGCTGGGGATCGAGCGCCTTCATCCACACGCGTTTCGCCACCTGGTGGCCACCAGGATGACCGAAGCCGGCGTGGCACCAGACATCCGCATGGCCGTGTTGGGCCAAACGAGCCGGGGCGTGGCCCAGGGCTACCAGCACCCGGGCGCCGAATCGCTACGCACTGCGCTCGCGGCTGGACGCCGCGGGAAGTAGCTACACGGCCTTGAAAACGACCTTGCTCGCGCGCAGGACGCGCCAGCCCGCGGGGAGATCGGCCAGATCGATGACGGGGCCGAAGACCTGGTGCGCGATGGCGTTCACGCCGAGGTCCACCTGCGCGTGGTGCTTGCTCTCGAGCGTGCCGATGACTTCGCAGGACGCGATGGCGCCGCCGAATGGGCCGGTGATGACGTCTTTGGCCTTCAGGTTGCCGTTGGTGACCGTGAACATGGAAGATCCTCCGGAGCCTGGGCCCCTGCTTGGTAGTGGGCCTCGACAGTAACACAACAGCGGCCCTGGGGGCTACGGGAGCCCCCAGGGCCTGTGGTGTACTGCAGACGCTACCGCAAGATCAGCGGATTAGGCGCCGACGCAGAGACACACGACCTTGCAAGCCGCGTTTCCGCCCGCCTTGGTGCGCGTCACGCGCAGGATCCCACCGCGGGGCAGCTTCCACGCCGCATCGTCGATGGTGCCGGCGCGGGTGACCACGTCGTCGGCCACGTTGAGGTCCATGGCGTCGGTGATGGGCGCCGCGGTGTTCTTCAGCTGTGCGGTGTTGGCCGCACCGCCGGCGCCGGTGACCTTGACGGTGTGCACGTCGATGACGCGCATGGTCATGGGCACGGACCAGTCCAGATCCGCGGTCGCGTCGTCGGGAACATCGAGGACGATGATGAACGGGACGAAGCCCTCGAGGGTGGTACCCGCGACGGGTTCGGTGATGATGCCGCAGAGCTGCGGGAGGAGGGGGAGAGGCATGGGTAGACTCCTGTAGTGTAGACCGGCTGGGGCCTACGAGTGTTGCTCGATTTCGATGGTGACGACACAAGTGGCGACGGGTGGAAGCGGCGCCGCATCAACGGCGAGGCCGACCTGAAACCGCTCACCTGCGGGAAGGAAAAAGTCCCGGTCGATGTCGGGAATGTCGATGGTGGTGGTGCCGAACGTACCCAGGGGCCAATCGAGGGGAATCGAGGTGGCTGTGGGCCCGCCCAACGCGGATGCTGGGAACGCGCCCGCGGGCGTGTTCCTTCCACCCTCGGTGAGCTGAATCGCGATGTCCGTGGCCAGCCCACTCGGGTCTCCGGCGCTTCTATCGGCGGCAACTTCGACGGTGGCGCGGACACGACGTACGGTCCCGCTCCATGGGCCCTCAGGGACGCCTGGCATACGCTGCCAGCGCATGGTATCGCCCACGAGGGTTGCCACAAGGCGGAACCGTTCACGACGAGGCATGAATCAGCCTTTCCCGCTACGGGGTGCCTGGGTTGAGGTTCACGTCCCAGGCCAGCAGGTCACCCGTGGCCAGGACGGAACCACCGATGGGCTCCATCCACGACAGGGCCCACTGGTTGGCGTTGACCAAGCGCATGCGGAAGCGCCCGGCGATCAGGGAGACGGGATCGTAGACCAGGTTGGGGCTGGCGCCGGCGGGGCGGAAGGCCTGGATGGACACGAGCTGTGGCTGCGTGGCCGAGTAGAAGGTCCCGATGATGACCTCGGCGGTGCCGGGGGCCGTCAGCAGGGCGGCGACGTCGGTGGCCTTGAGGAAGTACCCACCGCCGGAGCGCACCTGGCGGTTGGCGTCGCGCGCACCGGCTGCGGTGGCTGCGGACACGATGCCGTTGACGCTGTTGGTGACCAGCGCGATGCTGCCCAGGGCACCAGCACCGGAGGCGGCGGAGGTGAAGCCCACCACGTCGCCACCCAGGACCACGGCGTCGGCCTCGGTGAGGGCGTCACCGTTGACAGCGGCCGCCAGCGCAGCGTTGGCGACGGCGGGGGTCAGGCCTGCGGACACGTCCACGATGACGTCGGCGCCGGGGACCAGGACGGGGACAGCGCTGAAGCCGTAGACGCGCGTTCCGACGGTGACCAGCTCACCCTCGACCACGTTTCCGGTGAGGCGGTGCCAGCCCCAGCCGGACAGGGCGATGTCGTACAGGGGCTTGTCGGCCAACATGCTGCTGCTGATCTCACCTGGCCGCGAACCCATGATGCCGCCGGCCTGGAAGTTGAACCGGATCCGGCCGTTGGTGGCGTGCACGGTGAGGATGGAGCCGACGGGCTGCACATCCTGGTTCAGGGCGGTGGGCCGGGTCAAGGTCCAGCTGCCGGGAACGGTCGGGCTGAGGTAGACGTCGTCACCGATGGCGCCGGCGCTGGTGTCCACGACCGCGGTGGCCGAACCCTCGAGGATGTAGTCGCGCAGGAAGTAGCCGGTCTGGTTGGCGGTCTTGGCCACGGACAGGTAGCCATCGGCCAGGCGGCCGGTGTTGTTGGCCGACGCGGGCACGATCTGCTGGGTGTTGAAGGGCGCGTAGAACCCTTCGATGGCGACGAGTGCGCCGGCAGCGATGGTTCCGCCGGTGCGGTTGACGCAGCGTTCGGTCTCGGGGGCGAGGTTGGACGACATGATGCAGGTGCTCCTGTGGGGGGACCACCGCATGCCACCTGTCCGACGTGAACAGAAAAGCCCGTTGCGGCGGCTGTTTCACCCACAGAGGTACCACAATGACATTCTGTCAACAACGGAAAAGACTTAACCGCCAATTTGTCAACAGCACGCGTGTGCCGTGACAAGCTGTCCAACCGACGAAACGGAACACCACGAACATTCGCGATATTCGCGGTCCGGCCGCGCTACGCTTTGGGGCCCAGCGCGTTGTCGACATCCGGCGGGGCGCCCACGCTGAAGGGCACCACGTCGAAAGCCGGTAGATCCGCAACGCCCGCGGTTCCCCTGCCGTCGGCGATGCCCATGAGCACGTGGGCCACACCGATCCCGATGAACGCCACCACGCACCAGGTCACGTAGGGCAGTACCGCCACCCACGGAGCTACCAGCCACACCTGAAGGAACAGGCCACTGGCCAGGATGGCGCCCCAACCGGAGCAGCACGTACGGCAGCTGAACGGCTTGTACGGAATGCGCCCGAGGGGGCTGGTCTGTATGATGACGGCGAAGCCGACGCCGGCGCCGCCAGACAGGAGTGCTACCAAGGCGAGGTGCAACAGGGTGGCGGTGGCGAACATGTGGACTCCGGGCTCAGCTGGTGGCTTTCTTGAACATGGCGGCGGCCGCGTTGATCGCATCCATTCCGCCTGGGAACGCTGTGTCAGCCACAGCACGGATCTTCTTTTGCGCCGCCATCTTTCGCCACTGCGCCACGCGAAGCGCGTTCATTTCGCGCAGCCGCTCCAGCGCCTTGACGGCCTCCGCCGGATGCGACCACCAGCCTGTCCAATGGTGGCGGTCCGCGGCGGCCCACCGGCCATGGCCGAAGTCGAGGAGCATCGCAGCCCCTTTCTTGCGCACCACACGGCCTGGATGCGTGTGGGCATCGTCGGGCGTCCCTGGCGTCACCAGGCGCACCGCCGGCGGCGGGTTGTGGAAGACACAACGTGGACCCTCGAGGGCGGTGGAATCGGGCACAGTAGCCTCCGGGCTACCCCCCACAGGGACAGTCGGCGCCGATGTAGGTACCGACAACCCAGCTTCCTCTACCGTGGACGCGGATCTCGTACCACTCGCCTTTCGCGGCGTTCTGGTACACGTGGCCGTGCCCACCCATGGTCAGCGCGACGTTGGGGCGCATGAGCCGGGCACCAGCAAGCTCAGGGATCGATCCCTGGCGCACTACGTACCCGGCCCAGCGCGCTGCCACTACGAATCCATGGGGACGCAGCGGACCTTGAGGCCCATCTTGCGGAACTTGCGGTTCAGGCGCCGGAGGTGGTTCCGGGCCTTGACCCCGGTGACCTTGCCGCCCATCTTCTTGACGGTGGCGACCTCTTCGTCGGCCTGGCCCTTGGCGGTCTGCGCGATGATGGCACCCGCGGCGGCGCCGAGCAGGGGCATCCCACCACCGGCGATGCTCGAGGCGATCAGCGCGGCGCCGGCCTTGCGGTTCATCGCGTGGCGGTGCAGCTTGAAGCGGTTGCGCCAGCTGCCCAAGGCCGCGCGGACCTTGTCGCCGATGGCGCCCAGCTCGCCCAGGTCATCGAGGCCGGCGAGGTCGACGTTGCCCATGACGACATCGCTGTCCGACAGGCCCACGACTTCATCGTAGGCACCCATGACGCCGGCCAGGACCAAATCGGAACCGAGGCCGCCGTCATCCACGTCGGTGCTGGTGATGTCCTGCGCGGAGCTGGACACGCCGTGCCCTGGGGGCATGACGTCGGGGCGGTAGGCCGGGTTCTGGATGGTGGCGGGAGGCACACCGGGCATTCCAGGCTGTGCAGGCAGCGCGGGCATACCGGGCATCCGGACGCCCGGGGGCATCTGGTCGGGACGCACGCCGATGTTCGGGCCCATTCCGGTCCCGGCCTGCACGACGGCGCCGGGCAGCGGGTGGAAGGTGGGGACCTGGAAGGCAGGGGGCCTACCGGCGAGGATCTGGCCGCCACCAGCGGCGAGCAGCGCCTGACGCATGGCGAAGGCTGGGGACGCCCAGGCGCCGGGCAGCTGAGCGTACTGCGGTACGGTCCCGCCGGTGTAGCCGGAGCCTGGGTAGCCGTCCAAGGCGCCGGAGCCGACGCGCTGGAAGCCGGGGGGGCAGCGCGGGATGACCGTGCCCTTGTGGATCTCGAGGGGCGTGACCATGGCGCGGGCGGACGCCTGGCGCAGCACTTCGGCCTCGGGCCCCTTGGCCTTGCGCGAGGCGCGGGCGAAGCGGTTGGCGATCTTGGCGCGGGTGGTGCGGAGGTCTTCGGTCAGGGACTTGGCGGCGAGCTGCCGACGCTTGGCGATGGCGGCGCGCATCTGGCCGGCGGGAACCTTGCGCTGCTCGATCATGCGGTCCAGGCGGTCCAGCTCACCATCGGTCCGGCGGCGGTCGCGGGCGAACTGCTTGGCCTTGCGCCGGGTGATGGGCTCGAGGCGGTCAGCGGGGGCGCGCATGACGGCGTTGACCTTGGGCGGCAGACGGCCGGGCTTGGGGCGACGTCCGCGCTTGGGGGGCGGAGGCGGCAGCTTGGCCTTCATGGCGTGCAGCTTGGCCTTGGCGGAGGCGGTCACGGCGACGCCCAGCCCGTTGAGGTCGGTGGCTTCGACGGTCCCGACATCACCCTGGCAGGGGCGGCACTTGGGGCGGGGCGGACGCGCGGGGCGACGGCGCCGACGGGGAACCTGGGCGCGACGAACGGTCATGGAAGTCGACATGGTGCTGTGTCTCCACAGGATCGAGCGCTGATCGGAGTAGCGCCGGTTGGACCCTGGTGTGTGCTGTGGTGCCCGCGTGGGCTCGGCCGTGACAATCTGTCACAACGGCGCCAGATTAGCAGAGTACCGACCAGGGTGTCAACGCACAGCTATTTCGTGCGTTCGATGCACACCGGCTTGCCGTAGGAATCCATCGACAACTTCAGGCCGTAGTTATCCCGCAGCAACGCGGCAACCTCGGCCAGCACGCGCGTCATGTCGACCCGATCCGCTTCGATGTCGATCATGCTGCGGCGGTGTGCCTCCAGCTCGGACCACAGCTCATCAGCCTTGCCCTCAGCGGCCGCCAGGGCGACGCTCACCTTGCGTCGTTGGTGGTAGCAGCCCACGAGGAATCCAACGCCGCCTGCGACGCCAGCGATGAAGGTGGCGGCGATGAAGTACA
>Ga0307992_1002650_pt1 | contig 10128 bp, 28 predicted proteins | sample EllFjometagen133_FD_203162 | JGI IMG/M metagenome (GOLD analysis project Ga0307992, IMG submission 203162) | Marine microbial communities from Ellis Fjord, Antarctic Ocean - #133 | ecosystem: Environmental > Aquatic > Marine > Unclassified | place: Southern Ocean | collected 2014-10-08
AGGTTAGACCCTAACAAATTAGTCAATTGTCATATTGAACAAAAAGCAGGTGATGAAGAATGAAGAAAATAGTTTTATTAATGGTAGTGTTATTATTTGTTATTAGTTCAGTTTCAGCAATAACTATAATTGAAGATGTGAATGAAATCTCAGATTTTGACATATTCTTTGGTGTAGTCAAAGGTGGTGCTTGGTCTTATTATGGTACTGCTGACAATGTTAAAGAATTATCTAGTTTAGATGATTATGATTCACTTTATTATTTTGGTGATAGTTTCTTTGGATGTTTAGGAGAATGTTAATGAAATATGTTCTAATCATTTTTTGCATTTTATTAGCATCATTCATTTGGATTGAACCTGAATCAATTAATAAACGAATGGGTTTGATTGAAAATATCAATGAAGAATTAGTTCCAACAAAAGCAGTTGCAGAATATTGCAGTCAAGAACCAACTGATTTAGGTAAGATATATTGTGTTAATGATTATGTAATTAACATTTACAATTATGAAACATTAGGCACTATAAGAACTATTGATTATCTGTTAAATTCAGGTGGTGACTGCAAAGCATATTCTAATTTTTATAAATCTGTATTTAACTTAATGGGTTTTAAATCTCAATATATTTATTTACCTACTCATGTATTTGTTACTGTGTATCATGAAGATTTTTATTGTAATTTAGATTTAAATGTAATTGAATGTAAAGAATTTTCAGGAGGGGAAAAATGATAGAAGGATTATTAAGTTTTGTTTTAGGATTTACAATAATGTATTATTTAATATGTTATGAGCCAAGTTTTAGAAGATTAATATTAAAAGATATTGCCCAACAAAACATTAACCAAGTATTTACTTTAAAGAAAAGAATTAAACAAAAAGAAAATGAATTATTGGAGATGATGAATCAATGAAAAATTCCGAGATTTTAGTTTTAATGTTTTTAGTATTTGCATTAATAGTTCCAACATTAGGTTTACTATCTTCAATAAATATTTTAGACACCCATATTGTCCGAGGGAATATAATATTTGATAGACCTAATATTGCACTAGAACCTTTGGATAAAGATTTATATTTTGAAGATAATGTTATTGAGGGATTAAAACTTGCTTGGGATGAATCAGGTAACAATGAATATTTATATTGTATTGATGGTAGATTTTCTTCAGGTTATCAAACTAATTCAAGTTCTAAATCTAATTTCACTGAATTATCTGGGTACATCTTAGGTCATGAACATTATGTTAGTGCAGGGAATTGTTTAACGTTTGCAAAAATTCATAAGCACCCAACAGCAGGATGTCAAAATAGAATGTGGAAAGGTGATACTTCTGATGCAATCAATTTCTTTATGAAAGGTGGAAGTTATTATTTAATTCATTGTGCAAGAGATAGGATTGAAGTTTATGATAGGGATAATACATACAGTTCATACACAATAAAAATATGAGGTAAAAGAAAAATGGGAATGGCAGGAAAAGTGATGATAGAATATTTACGTGGTGAAAGAATTACTAAAGCAGATTTACCAAAAGATATAAATACTTGCAATGACAGAAAGTAAGCTATGGCAAAACTTAATTTTCTAAAACACGCAACAATTATAACTTTATTAGCAATATCTGGTTGGGCAATTTTTAGTTTAGTCCAGGGTTTATTTGTAAATTTAGCGAATAAGATTGGGGTTATTAATCCAATTTATATTAGCATGATGATTATAGTAATAGTAGCAATAATATTAACAATATTAAAAGTATCTTGGAAAAAGATGTTTAAATGAGGGATAAAAATGGAAAAAAAAGATTACAATGGATGGTACAATTACAATGTTTGGAATGTTATGCTTTATGTTGACAACGAAAGAGACATTTATGAAGATTGGATGAAAATTGGAAATTCTTACTATCAAAACAAGATTTCTTATAAACAATTCATGAGAGGAGTTAATAGTATTGGTTCAAGAGCAAAAATGCGTTCTGACATCAAAAAAGAAAAACTTTCTAAACAAGAAATCCTTGAAATCAGAAAAGGTTTAAGAGAACAATATCAAGATTGGGCAAAATATGCAAAATCTCAAAATTCAAAAACTCTATGAGGTAAAAATGGCATATTCAATTGATATAAATGGAAATTACAAGCAAGGTGGAATCAAACCGATTGCAAAATCCAATCTTTCTAAGACTGAATTTGATTCCTTACTCACCAAATTATCAAAGACTGATGCTTTTAGTTTAAAGGTATCTATTGAATTCCAAAAGGAATCCAAGAAAAAGGTTAAAGGGAGGATATATTAAAATGGGAAAAATCAAAGGTTGGAGAAAATTAAGGGCTTCAAATAGTAGTCTGTCTAGTTGGGTTTCAAATGAAAATAAAAGTAATGAAACCATTCTTGCATTACTTAGAACCAAAAGTAAGAACAAGGTAAAAATAGTTAGAAAAAAAAGTTTAAAATCAGTTGAAGGGGATATATTATTTGAAAAAGATTTCAATATGTCTCATTGGGCTTATGCTTATGCAATTGAATACATGAAATCACATCCGAGGGGCTAAAAAATGAATTTCACAAAAACTTTAATGGTAGGTGCAAAGGCAATTATTGGTTCAATAGTTGCAAGTGTTATCATGTGGTTAATCATGATACTTGGTTCATTCATTGCAGGATTAACTATTATGACTTTATGGGCATCAAGACCAACTTTAGGTTGGGTACTCTTAATGGTTGGATTATTAGTCAACGTTTATGTTCTAGGATGGATTTATAACACATTCTGGGGTTGGAAATAAAAATGGGAAAGATGAAAAATTTATCAAGAATTGTTTATGGTCTAGTTGGAGTATCAAGTTTATTCGCACTATACTTTATGTTTAGTGGATGGTCTAACTTTTGGTCAACAATGGGTACAATGAGTGCAATTGCATTTATCTTACTAACTATTGGTGGTCTTAATTGGGGTATTGTTGCAATCTCAGGTAATAGAGACAATGACTTGTTTGGATTTTTAGGGTTTTAATTACCCTTCTTTTTCAAAATGACAAAATTACAATTACAAAAGCTCAAAGAAATGGGCATAGGTGAAAATTAAAATGGGAAAAATTAAAGGTTGGAAAAAAAAAGAAATAAGGGTAAATAATTGGGTTGGTTCTTATTATCTTAGTGATAAAACCTCTACAATAAAATTCAATGAAATACAAGATAGGGATGGGAGAAATGCCTTCATTTATTCAGCAATCTATAAACAATATGGTTTAGGTAGGATTAGTCCAATAGTTATTGCAAAAGGAAGAAATGAGGATTTAGTAAGAAAAAAAGCAATATCTTACATGAAATCACATCCGAGGGGCTAAAATGATAATAACTCAATATGGGAAAAGAATAAATCCTAAATATGGATTTAATCAATGGTATGCTAGGGCAAAACCACAAAACAATAATCCAAAAACAAGAACTGAACCTAGTTTTTCAAAAAGTTTACCTACTCAAAAAGATGCAATTGCTGAAACAATAAGATACAATAAATTACTAAATAAAAAATATAGTGTTAAATTTATTGGTAGAAAAGATTTAGATTGTAGTAAGGGTAATTGTTAAAATGGATAACATACTAACAGATTGGAAACATTGGCTTGGTTGGATATTATCCACAGGTGCAATAATTGGTGTATTTCATTTATTTGGAATCCATTTGCATAAAGTTTGGTATCATCCAGTTATTTTATTAACAACAATAGTTGCAGTTGACTATATCAAACACAAATTAGAATTACAATAAAATGGTTTTAATAAAATTAAAAACAAAAATCAAATCATGGAGTGGTATTAAAAACCCTAAATTTAAACCTATCTATAAAAATATGGATGAAAAAGGGTATATATTAACTTATGTAGTAAGGCACAATAAGTACACTTCAGAACACAACACATTAAGAGAAGCAAGAGTGATGGCGATAATAATATGAAATACAAAGCTGAGATACATCATGAAGGTAAAGTTTATTCAAAAAACTTTAATGCAACGCATCCTAAACAGGTAGTTAGAAAAATAACAAATTCCAATTGTCCTGACACTTGCACTTTATATGTTTTGAATGAATCTGGTGAAGTTTGGATTTATTCTATTAACAAACCTTTAGCAAGATTAAGACAAAATGTCACATTAAATAAAGATAATGTGGATGATATATTAAGTAACAACCTGACAATCAGGGGGGCAATCTAAAAATGAAATGGTTTATAATTATTCTATTAGTACTCACTACTTTAATTGCTGTTGGTATTGGAACAGATACTTTCAGTGTAACTAATGTAGCAAGTGGTTCATTTATTAGTGTGCCAACTTATGGGTTTTTAAAATGTGAACAAAGTGATAATGTTGTTTCAGTCCCAAACACGTTTGCAAAATTTGATTCAAGGATAATTAAATGTGCTGACACTGGTAATGTTTTACCTCAAGAATGTACTGTTGTATTAAAGACTCCTAGTAAAGATGAAATAGGTAATGTTAAAAATTCTGCATTACTTTATTCGGTTTGTTCAGATTCTAATTGTAATATTGGCGATGGTGATAGGGCAAATGAAGAAATTAATTTAAAAAACTTATATTTCTGGACAGATAATGTTGATATGACAATTAATATCAAATTACAACCAGGTCAATATATTAAAGCTGAATATCAATATGCAACTTTAACCAGTGGTGTTAGAACTGATAATTTAGGCAGGTTCAAAATTGATTTTAAACCTTTTTTCATATACAGGTATGATGTATTTTCCCAAACTAATGGTCAAAAAGTAATTGGTACTGAAGATTGTGTAAATGCAGATAATTTAGGTGAATCAAATTTCTTAATAAAAGATATTATGGGTGATGGTGACTTATCAAGGGATTTATCAGAATCACAAATTTTAAATGCAAGACAATTACAAAGCAGAGGTGCAGTTGCAAATTATATATCTAATTTTGTTGCAGTAACTCCTCAGTTCAATTTATTTGAAGATGATTCAAAATATTGTTATGATAAAAAAGTTTATGCAGTTGAAGAAATAATTACTAATACTGGTTCTTACAAAGTTGCAAACACAAATTCAAATAAAGTTTTAGAAACTGTTGAATGTTGTAATAATGGTGATGTCCCAGTAAATTATAAATGTGTAGATTTCAAAAAGGTTGCATTAAGCACTCCTGAATCCTGTAACGCATTTAATCCATGTGACTTTAGTGTGTGGACAAGTGTTGGTTCAAAAAGAATGGTTATTGAAGAATGTATAAACAGTGAATGTGTAAGAAACTTTGAAACTGTTGAATGTGCATATAATGAAGATTGTTCAGGAGGGTATTGTGAAATTGATACTGCTGAACCTAAAAATAATAAATGTGTCATGCTTTCTCCAATTGAAACTTGTGGTAATCAAGTATGTGAAAATTCTATTGGTGAAAATTTTAATAATTGTCCAAATGATTGTCAAGCTCCTACTCAAGGTGATTTCAATCTAGCTTTATTATTGGTAACGATTGTTCTTGGTTTAGTTGGTGCAGGGTTCGTATATTTCAAAACTCCTATGTTAAGCAAAACCAAACCAGGTAACATTTTCAGATGGGTTATTGTAGGATTATCTTTTGTTGCAATATTCTTCTTAATCCCTTGGGTTTATAATGGTGTTGTAAGAATGTTTAGTGGAGGATTATTCTAAAATGGTAAGAAAGAAACCAAGAAGTAATTTTGAAAGAATTGTTATTGGTGCTTTACTTATCATTATAGCTTTATTATTATTCAGGTCTTGTGATGGTGGTGGATGTTCTTTATACAATAATGATAATTCAAGTATGGAAGATACTACTTCAACAACTTCTACAACTACTACGACTTTAGAAGAATTTACTTGTGGTGAGAGTTTACAAGGTGTATGTGAAGGTTCTTGTCCTGAAGGAGAAACTTGTGAAATGATAAATATTTTATTCGGTGACACTTGCAAATGTGTTTCTGGAATGGTTAATTAAAATGATTAAAATAATTAATGGTTGGAAGTTAAAAGAAAAAGTTATTAATAAAGAAAATAATTATCGTAAATTTTCAGATGGGAAAAATAACACAATTGATATTTGGAGAAGTGCAACAAAACATTGGAATGTTACCATGAATGGTTCATTTTTAACAAGAAAAGATACACAAGGAAATGCAACAAAACACGCAAATTTATTTATGAAAAACCACAAAGGTGTTTATTGAAATGGTAATGAATAAAAATATGCAGATAGCTGTAATCAAAAAAGCGATAAGGGGAAAGGGTATTGATGCAGATTTAATAGATTTGGAAGCGTATGTTGATGGCAGATTAACTTTAGAAGAAAATATGCACGATATAATGGATTCCTTACAGTTTATTGTGCCAATAGAAAACAAAGAAAAAGCACCAACTCAAGATGTAAAGAAATATGACAGGTATGATAAAGCCCAGATTTTACAAAAATTAAGGTCTATTCGTTCACAAAGAAGGGATGGAAGATATATTGCAAGAAATAATTTCCAAATACAAGATTTAAATAAAAAGAATTTCAAAAGATGGAAAAAACATCCAAATAGGTATGATATTGCAGGTGTCGATAATGACACTCCTGCATATTGAGGTGAAATAAATGTATGAATATTATTCAGAAAATAGACCTTTAGGATTTTGGATAACTCCTCATGTTAAAGGTAAATTCAGAATAAATAATAGGAATTTATTTACTGAAGAAAAACAATCAGATGAATTTATTGAGAGATACACCTTAAAAAGAATAACTAAAATAACAGATTCAAAAGGTTTTATAATTATTGATAAATTTTATTCAAGTTACAATATTGATAAAAAAAAATTGTATGATAAAGGATTTTCAGATAAAGATGTATTTATTTCAATCAATAATATCGGCATTATTAAAACCGCAAAAGAAATAAAGGGGATGATTTAAAATGGATTATGATGAAAGGGAAATAAAAAGAGGGTTAAGAAGTTATTTATATAATTCAAATCCTAATAACTCAATGGGAGAATTAGACAATGCTGAAACTTTAATAAATTCAGGGAAGATTACTTCAAAATCTCAGATAGATAGTATTTTCAAAAAAGAATCAATATCTTTAGAAAAAAGAAAAGCAATGGAAAGACTAATCTTTTTAGTAAGAACAAAACAAACTTCACAAGAAAATATTGGTGAAAGATTGGATAAATTAGGTATTGCTAAATGGAAGCAAAATTACATTGCAATGCTTTCACAAGAAACAGATATGTATATGAATAATATCATTCAGAAAGTATATTATTTAAAAAAACCAACAGATTTCAAGAGGTAAAAAAATGAAAATTAAAGGATGGAAAAAGGTAAAAGACACTAAAAATAAAATAGGTTGGTCAAATAATGAGACTATTTTAAGTGTAGTAACTCCTTTTCCAGAAAAAAGATTTTTATTAAGATGGAAAGTTTATGGGCAAAAAGGATTAAAAATTAAAATGAACACCACTTACAACCATACAAAAAAAGAAGCAATACAAATTGCTTACAAGTACATGAAATCCCATCCGAGGGGTTAGATGAAACTATTCCATAAAGATGGTGAACTCACTTTAGAGACTGACAATTTCAGTACAAAGATTGCCACTGACAGAAAATTTTACATTAAATATCCTGAGGATAAAACCTATAAATACACTGAATGCGAATTACCTAAAGGGATGACAAAGACACAAAAAGAGAATTGGTTATTTGAACACAGGAGAAAGTTATTAAAAAGATTGGAGGAAAGAAAAAATGTTTGATGGATTAAAACCGTGGAGTGCAAAGATAATCGCATTAGCTTTAGGTATCATATTTTTTATATTGGGTACAACTTGGCTAAACGATTTTGACTTGACATATATTTCAAAAGCAGTGATTATGATAACAATTGCAATTGTATTAGCATTAGAATTGGGATTAAAATTAGTCACAAGTTTAAGTGGACTCAAAAAGATGGGTTTACAACAATATTTGAGTTTAGCTTTTGTATTGTTCCTAGTTGTAGGTGCAGTATTAACATTAGCTAATATTGATGCAGGAAATTCAATAAATTCAATCAACAATCTTTTAATTAGTGTTGGTTCAATATTTATTGTAGTTGAAGCATTTAATTAAATTCTTTGGATTAACCCCCATTGATGGAATTGGGCTTAAAACCCCTTTTCTACTATTTTTAATTTACCAAAAGACTTTTATATACATTAATTCATAATATTGATTATGTCAAAAGAAAGAAATTTAATTTACAAATTTATTAAAGATAATCAACCTATTGAACAAAGTAAAATTGTTGAATATATGATGAAAGAACGAAAATACACTAACAAAGTTTCTGCAAGAAATAGTATGTCTTCTTTATTAAAGAAATTAGAATCATCAAAATTTATAAGAAAGACTCAAATACAAAAAAAAGGTCATCCTATCCCTAGTAATTTATGGAGTGCCAATGCAATATAAACAATATTTAAACACTGTAAGAAAAAAGAACGGTGATATTTTAGCAGATTCTACTAAAGAAAAATATTTAACACTTTTCAAAAAATATACTCCTTTCTTAAAATCAAGTCCAAATTTGAATGACATTAACGACAAAATAAAATCAAGTACTAATCCTTTAACATATTCAATGTTTAGGTCATATTTATTATTCAAAGAAATCCCATTAAAAGAAATCCAAAATAAATTAGATACTCCTCAAAGAAAAGCATCTTCATTAATATCTAAACAATTCTTACATAATAAAGTAATCTCTAGGGCAGAATTAAAAAGATTAATGAGTGAAGTAAAAGATTTAAGGATGAAACTAATAATTTCTATGTTATATGATACTGCTTGTAGAAGAACAGAATTAATCAATATTAAATATGGTGACATTACTTTAATTAAAGATGATAAGATTAAAGCACAAATTGGAATAATTGGGAAAGGTAATAAGGCAAGAACAGTTTACATTGGAACTCAAACTTATGATTTATTAAAAGAATATAGTAAAGGTAAGGGTAAAAAATCTAAATTCATTTTTCAGTTTAGGGATAAAAGAGGGAAATTAATTAAAGACCAAGCACATAAAATGTGGAGTGAATTAAAGAAATATTCTCGAAGAATTTTAGCAAGTGATAAACATCCTCATATGTTTAGACATACAAAAGCAACACATTTAGCTGACAAAGGTGCATCTGCAATGGAAATCATGGCATATTTGGGTCATGAGAAGATTGAAACAAGCATGATTTATATTCAAGTTTCAAGTTTTGTTGGTGAACGTGCATTTAAGAAATATGCAGAGGAAATCTTATGAAAGGTTTCTTATATGTCATGGGAAAAATATTTAGATTATTTAGTTCGACTAAATTATATATGCCAAAAGCATTTGCAGGAGTTTTTATTATTTGGCAATTAATTTCTGAAGGATTAAAATTAGGGTGGATTGAAGCATTTAGTAATTTTGGATTAAGAGTATTCTCAGCAGAATATATCATACATACTAATGTTAATATTGCAATAAATACTCCTGAACTATTTACATTTGTTAATTTATTAGATATTCTTAATTCAGTTTTAATCGCATATTTTGTAATTAAATTCATTGCAGAATGGGGATTGATGGGCATTACAGGTTCACAAGCACCAAAGATGGCTTATGCTATGGCAATAGGTATTTATTTATTAATAGAAATCACAACAGCAGTTATCTTGGGTAAATTTGAAAGAGTTGAAAAAAATATACCTTTATTAAATGAAACGGTAAATATGATAAAATTAGATTTCATTCCAATAAAAGATGGGTTGGTTTATTTGTTCCTAAATATCAATCAAGTTGTAGGTGCAGTTGATTGGTTTTGGTTAAAACAATTAGGTTTTAGATAATTAGATTTACCAAAACATATTTATATAAGCAAATTAATAATCATATTACTTTGCTTATAGTATTATCCAAGGGTGGGAAGTCAGTAATTGGAAAATGTGAAAGTCTCCGTTTTTCATGAGCAAACTTACCTTGAATAAAAAGTAGAGACAGTCTAAGGAGGACACAAAAACAAAATGAAACAAAACAAAGCATTATATATGATTTTTGCTGTTGCAGTT
>Ga0307992_1002654_pt1 | contig 10118 bp, 15 predicted proteins | sample EllFjometagen133_FD_203162 | JGI IMG/M metagenome (GOLD analysis project Ga0307992, IMG submission 203162) | Marine microbial communities from Ellis Fjord, Antarctic Ocean - #133 | ecosystem: Environmental > Aquatic > Marine > Unclassified | place: Southern Ocean | collected 2014-10-08
AGTATCTTCGTATCATTCATTCCCACTCAATTCCACCTTGCAAGGCTTCTTCAGCTCTTCTACAACCGCTTGGAGCGTTTCGACCATTTCACCGATGGGTTTTTCCTCCCCAGTACCGACGATTTGTTTAGCCCTTTCTTCTGAAATTTCCAGGAACTCTACCATCAACTGAACCACCTGTCCCACTGTCATCTCGCCCCTCGCCAAGCCAGTGAGCCATGCTGACACGCCGTTCATACCACCGACGGTCTCCAGTAGCTTTGATCGCCCCTCCATAACGGCTTCATCGGGGGGCAGCCCCAATCGGGTTCGGAATTCATTGCGAGACACATCATTCATCTTGCGAGCTTCAACGAATTCTTTAGAATATATCGACGGATCAACCGCATCGCACAACTCCCACCAAATTCTCAGCAAGTCCCCATCCGATTCCATCGGAGCGATGAATCCATTGGCCACCTGGGTCAGCATGTCCAAAAACACGTTGACGCTGCCACAGAAAATATCCATGATGGTTGTTGACTGTGCGTAGCCGCCTACATTGAGTGGCTCACCCAAGATGAGCGGGTGAACCCCGAACGATGAAAGGATTCGCGTCCGATTGTTCCCCTCTGATTTCTCCCAGCCCATCTCATTTTGAGTGGCTGACATACGATCGTAGCTTTCGATCAATCCATCCACGATGGGGACGTTACCGTAGTTATACACCCCCCGCAACTCCTTGGAGATGGCCGCAGTAATCTGCCGACGCTGTGCCGGTGAGAGCATCGGCCGCATCGGAACACCCGTGCCCATAGGCTGTGCTCCAATTTTGACGATCATGCTCGGAAAGATTCCGTTCTCGAAAAACGCCTCTTGCGAAGTCTGTATGTGATCATCGATCCGCAGGGCATTCATCTGAGCCAACGCCGGCGGCATCGCTCCAAGAGGATTGCTTGGGTCTGGCAGATATGCCATCCCCACGTTTTCCTTGGGGATCAGCTTTGCATCCCCAGCACCAGTTGGGTCTTTCGGATTAACGATTTTGAACTTACTGAACGGCCCCCCTTTGTGATCTGGAATCACCCACGTAGTCGGCAGGCTCCAAATCACAGGCCTCCCCTCTTTGTTCCTGTCAGCCACCAGATATGCCCTGCCCGTCATGTTCAAATTTGCCACGAACGAATAGACGAACTGCCAGCGAGTTTGGACCGGGTTGGGCTGGTCCAACAAATCGATCAGCGGGTGATCCACAAGCATCTCCAGCTCTTGTTTCACCATCTTCGTCCGCAGGGAAGGGGGCATTTTTTGCAGCAGGAAATGCTTCATCTCCGACGGGGCTCGCCGCTCTTCTTCCTGTGGCTTTGCCCCCTTGATGCGGGCAACGTTCACGACCTGCCCTGCCGCCTTTTTCGCCAGAGCGTGAACCGCGGCATACGTCCAACTCCGAAATTCATCATACCGCCGCTTGTTTCCCGCCTGGCTTTGCATAGCTCCAAAGCCGCCAGCATTCATCGAAGGCACGATAGGAAGGCCCCCAGCTTGTTTCAATTGCACAGCACGAGTAAGATCAGCCGACGCCAAAGCAGAGCTGCGACTATACGCTCGATCCAAAATAGATGTACTCATTTGTTCACCTTCACTCTCTTATCAGTTGACCTCCCGGCCACTCCAAATACACCACGGGCTTTCCTGCATCCCGGAATTGATCACGTTCCCACAACAGTCCCGTGCTTTCCTCCCAAGTCTCCATCTTGCAAACGATCATTCCCACAGCGGCTTCGATCTTCGGCAGGTCATTGTCCAGCCAAAAATCGTGATCCATGGAGTCCATCCCTCCATGCAACGCTATCGGGTGGCTCTCAGCAATCGGGCAGTGAATGAAAATCCCGTGCTGAATGCACCATGCCGCCGCCTTGCAAACTTCCTCAAACGCTGCCGCAGTCCCTTGCGGATACTTGGAATACGGGGAAGCCAGATACCAAAATCCAGGCGGTTGCCGTCCAACCCCGTTGGCAAACACTTGCATCCATTCCAACAACTCATCCGAAGACATCAATTTCATTCGGTGATTCCTTCAACCACTTTCATAATAGCAACCAAGGCTTCTTCCGCGGCTTGCGGTGGCAGGCACACCCCTTGGGTTTCATCATCGTGATCCGGATCATACTCGACGGCTTTAACTGCCGCACCGAATTTCCATAAAGCATCATTTACTTTTCGCTCTTTTTCGGCTCTACTGGCCATTAGTCTTCTCCTTCACAAGTTAGTTAAAGCCCCTCATCCGAAGTCATTTTCATTCAGGCATTCCTTTGGACGATGCAGCCACCCGACGATAGGTCTGAATGGCTGACTCAGCATCCCATCGATCGGTCAGCAGCTTGTTGGAAGCCACGAGTGATTCAATCGTTTTTTCAGCCACTCGGAGTTCGGCCCTAGCAGTGTCCAGGGCCTCCTCCGATCGACTGAGCAGCTTTTTGTGCGAATCAATCTCCTCCCGCAACCGCTCATCGAAATCCACTATCCTATCGACAGCTCTGGAAAATTCCTTTTCGATGTGATCCACCTTCCGCCGGGCCCTTCCCGCCAACCGAATCACGCGGACACCCACCCACCAATCTCGCAGACCTCCGAACATAATCTCAGTCCTCCGGCTGTGGTCCTGTCGTTACATCGCCATCCAAATCCTTCAAAGGAAGAGGGTCATCGAGCCACCCATCGTCCAGATCATCTGGCGACTCGGGAACAGGGCCTTCCTCCAGCAACGGGGCTGGCTCTCCGTCAGGGATCGGGAATTTGATAGTCGGTAGGTCCACCGGCATCTGCTGTTTCGGAAGATCGACGACGGGCAGAGGGGCGTCGGAAAGCATCGGGCCCTTTCTCTCCTCCCCCAAATCCTTTTGTAGCAACGCGATGGCATCATCCATCTTCGACTTGGGGAAATCCCACGTCGCCCGTTGTTTGATGGAAACCACACCTTCCTTCAGGCCAAACACGACGCCCATCCAAGGACCCTCACACGCAGCATTCTCCACTGCATTGCGGATCAAACTCAACGCATCTCCCTGACTCTCAATCTTCGTACTCATCTACAGTCTCCTTGTTAATGTTAAACTCCCAAGATACCGGGCTTGATCGTCAAGCCACTTTGATCACAAAATACTCTCAACAAATCAATCAGGTGGTCACACTGCTCCTTCCCCTGTAACGCCCCGTCCACTGTATACCTGTCTATCCCGCAGCTCTCCCCACTCTCTACCAAAGCATCCCCGTCCTCACCTGGGTATTGTATCACGGCAGACAGTTGCAGGAACACCTCGACAGACGTAGCCTCTCTCACCGGCTCTTCAGTCAAGGAGTGTTTTGTCACGTTGACAAACACTGTTTTCTGATGAACCGTCTGGCCCTCCAAATTTGCGATGAAGCTCTGCACGTCATTGCATTGGATTCTCATTATTCAGTCTCCTTTTGCCCGAACTCCCGATCCAACTCTTCCAACACGTACCTGCGATCATAACTGTCCAACCGCTCCATCACAGGTCTGAGACTAGACAGCAAGATGCCACCTCGATAATGCTCATGGCCAGAACTCGAAACGGATGTAACCACAGCCTGAACAATTTGAATGCCAGCACAATTTGTCCACGCAGAGCAAACGTCCCCCTGAAAAACAACAACATCTTGACAGACAACCTCCAACTGCTGCCCCTCCTCGATCTCGATAGGCTTCGCCGGTATGAGCATCGCAAAATCACCACACTCAGAAAGCGTAAAATGACTCAGCGAATATATTGAAACTCTCACTTCTCAGTCTCCCTATTTCTTCACAACAAACGGTCGTTCAACACCATGTCCACAACAGGCTGATACTGTATCAGGTAAAAAACCAATACAAGCATCATACCCTTCCTGAGTCGGTTTCAATCCACAACGAACACAAAACCTCCCTGTCTCTGCACTCCCCTGTGTATCCTGATATACCCAACGCCCATCCCGATATTCGATTAAATGTCCTCGTGCGAAAGAGCGTGCTACCATCATATCAATCCCAAGCCCCGTAACAGCCCCTCTACTCGCTTCCAACCTTCACCCCCTGATTATACCCCACTCCCATTCCAACGCCCGTATGGCCCCTTCTCGCTAATGCGTTGACTTATACTCGGCCATCACGCGGTAGACCACTCCCATACCAGCAGAGGCATCGGGCAGGGCTCGGGACTTCACCTCCAACGTGATCGTCTGGCCGGTCTGTGGGTTGGTCACTTCCAGAACGTGTCTTGTGTCTACTCCCGGATCGGTGGTGAAGTAGACCTTATCCGTGACGGCGATCCCCCGCTTCGCAAATTCCTCCACTTGGCTGTCTCCTGCTGACTGCTGCCAACAGGACAAATCAGTTGCCACCGTCGTGAGCGGGTCAGACGATCCACCCAACGATCCCTTCGTTCGGACCCGCTTCTTCACCGTGCATGTATGCGGGAAATTTTCCAACAGGCTCATCTATTGTACTCCTGTTTCAGTTTCTTCGACTTCCTTGATAGCCCCACACCATTCAGCGTGTTCACGAAACAACTGATACAACAACTTATCCCGTGCCGTGATCTTCCCGATCCCAATACAAGCCAAATGACTACTACGCACCAACTCCTCGAAGGCATCTCGCACCAGTCGAGCTTCCAACTCCACAAAACTACCACCCCTGGTCGGACGAAATATGATGCTCCCTTCCAAACCTTCTTGATGCACAGTCCTCTCTAATTCCTTCCGCATCTTCTCCACGTCCAATCTTTGATCAGTCCCGATACTCATCCCAATCTCCCGTCCTAATATGCCATCGAAAGGTTCACGAATTCCTGCAGAGCTTCCTTGCTGTCCAGCATCAAATCCCAGCTCGGCCCGAACAGCTCTGCTGCACTCGTGGCGTCTATCGTGTACGCATAATCACCCATCCGCTCAGAGGTCATCAGCCCCGCTACAAAACCCACACGAGCATGCTTCATGTTCACGAACACCTTCTTCGCCTTCCGCACGGCCTCACTTATCACGACTCCCAAGATCGGCGAAGCATCGATGACCGACTCGTTACCGCGAAGCTCCTCGTCCGTATATCCCGCTTCGTAAACGATCCGCACGTTCCCAGGCGTGATTGGCCAAGCCCCGAAGCTCCTGATAATTCCATCCATACAAATCTTGTCTCCCTGAGAATCAACGGCATCATAGTTGGGCCAAAAATCAGTGCCTTCAACCTGCTCCGACGAGGCCGGAAAACTCCCCGGGGTCGCTCCCGATCGGGCGTTATGGTCAATCCTCAAAGACGTAATCGAGCGGATGGGAATATGACGGACCTGCAACTCGTCCACGGCCGCTGCTGCCTCCCTACGAAAGACAGCATTAGTGCCGTCCGACTCCCACTGGCCTCCCTGTGAAAGGTTCCGAAAATCTGTCTGGGGATAGAACTCAGTCCTGCTCAACCGGACCGGATCGTATTTGAGATGCCGACGAACGGCCCCCTCTGCCTTATTGATTGCCGCTATGACGATGGCACGCTCGTTGGAGGTCGCCGAATCGGCAAGCCCCAACTCCAATAACACTTCATCGTCTTTTGCTATCTTTCCCATCGGGTCAATTCTCCTTGCGGTAAGCCACTCTGCCCTGTATCCGCCTGAAGCCATTCAGAACACCAGCCACGGCGGTCACCTCCAACCACACAACACTATCGGCGTCCCCCAAAACAGCGTCACTCTGAACCACTCCCTGATATCGACCGTTCGATCCAGCCACGTAGGGCATCGCACCCGCCACGATCGGCAAGTTATCGGAATCCTTCAGCACGAATGTCACGGTAGCATCGTTGACGTAAGCACCATCCGATGCTCTGGACATTCCATCCCACCGCACCAGATTGTCGTTTTCCTTGAAAAACAAAAGCATGTGTTTCACCTATTCTCTGTTACGGCCATGGCCAGTTGCCATTGATCTCACCAACCTCACCTGCCAATGGGTAATGCTGATAAATCGCCAAGGAATACCCCAACGCCGCCGTGGCTCCCTGACTGGACATTGCCCTAGCCCAAACACCTGCATTGGCAGCCAAATTATCCATCTGCAATTCATACAACGCCCCCGCAGTGACCACCCAAGCGGCCGTATCTATGCGGAACCGGACCTCTCCAAGTATTTCTGCGGTCGCCGGAACAACAGCCGACGCAAACTGAAACATCAGATTCCTCGCCGGATTGCCCACATTGTTGGAGAACTCCGGGATGAATCCTCTTATATGATATTCCATCCCAATCGTATTGACCGGGATGGCTGCCGTCCAAGGCCCCCATACGTTGGCACCTGCACTCGGCGTCACCGCCAACTGGACGTTCGTGGTCCTCGGGTAGACGCGATACCTACTGTGCCTTTCATAGTGTATTTGCAGTTGATTGCTGTCCACCTCTGCTATCGAGACACCGTTGGCCAACGACTGCACATTGCCCACCGCTATCAAAGCGTTGTTGGCCACCGACTGTTCACTTCCAATTCCTAATCCCATGATTCACCTCTCTTTACACTCTGAGGGCCTCGACTGCCGTCCACCCATCCGCCAACATTTGGAACATGGAGCCGGCGATCTTCGTGTCTGTCATCAACGGCACAGCAGTCAGACGCTCCAGATAGATCACCTCGACTGTGCTCTCGGCGTTCACCACGACGGGCATATCACCCTCGAACAATCCGGTGGTTCCAAGCTCTGCCATTGCCACAGCATAGTCCACCCAGCCTACACCAGCGAACACGTCCAGGGTTCCACCGACGGGGTTCGCCCACCGTCCGATGTTCTCCCGGACTGGAATGCGGATCACAGCATACACTGCGATCCCGGACGTGTGACTCACGATCAATTCATTGGCCATCGTATGACCTCCTGATTCTTGAAAAACAATAGCATAATTCTATACTCCCTATTATACCTGATGCCACACGCCACCGATGTTTCGGAACGTTAGCTCATCATGGGCAGCCGGGTCCACGTTTGCTCCTGTGATGGTCACAATTGTTGCGTTGTTGTTGACTCGTGAGAGAGCCCCCAGAAAATGAACTCTCAACAATTGACCGTTCACGCCCCCGAGAAAGTTGGTGATTGCACCTACACCAGCCCCTCCAGTATCTTTGTCATGGCCGACTGCAACATATAAAACAGCTCCGTAAACGATGTAATCTCTGTTGCCAGGGGGGGCTGAATGGAGTGAATTGTAAACCAAGGGAGTAGTAATGTGAGGTATGCCCCCTAAACCGTCTGACACAGGGGTGCCTGGAGATACCGCACCTTCGATGTTGTTGTATTGCTCCGCCGTTTCGTCAGTACCGAAGATTCCACCCATGAGTCTTGTACTGGCTTCTAGTCGAACATTCGTCCCATTGATCGTATTTGAAGAAGCATACCTAAAACCTGTAAACGGGTTGTGTTGCCATACAACGTATTTCTCAATTCCCAATCCATAAAGATTCAGAATGGAACTCTTAAATACACGTCCACGCCATTCCACAGCGTAGTCACAGTAGCCTCTACCACCCTCTATAATCATCGAGACTCCGTCCACTACGGATGATTCTGGTTGGATTGATAGAATCTTGCTTCTCAGGAGAGAGTTGCCCTCGAATCTGGTATTGATCAATCGAGAATACTTGCTGTTGAACACGACGCCAGCAACCGACGTGACGATGTACTCCGACCCGTCTGCTGGCGCAAATAGGCTTATGTCCAATGCACCTCCAAATCCGACACCACCCTCTTCCCAAGTCGTCCAAAGTGAGAACTCGTTGGCATCATCTACCCCGTTTAACTTAACCCGATACCAAACATCATTCAACTCCACCATACCAGAAGGGGCCATGATTTTGACCCACTGACCCTCTGCCATGCCATGATTCTGACAAGTGAACACACCTGGATTAGCAAGTTGATCTATCGCTGAACATCGACGATAGATCAACTTGCTTGTCGCCGCTCCCGCACCCGCCCACTCATCGGCCATAACAAAGTGATCATCATCGGTGACCGAAGCCACCGTGGTCTGCACACTGTTCTCGTGCCACCATATAGGGTCACCTGCTTCCAATCCGTGATCAAGGCCGTAACAAGTCTTCCTGTCCGCACTGACTTGGACGAGAGTTGCCGAACCCCCGACGAACTCTTCAATCAACGTGTTATGGTATTCGGTCGTGTCCCCACTAAAATCGAGTGCTCCACGTTCCCATACCTTCGTCTGCACCCAGTCACCAGTGCCCATCTGCACAACCTCTTCATCTGGCGAAGGGAAATGACTGTCAAGTTGGCCCCGACACTTGCTGACAAGGATCGATTCCACATAGCAAGAGTTGGCTTGTCTCGTGCGAACCGAGATTCCACGGCATCGTGACGAAAACACATTCAGCAATCGACCGACGATGCAATCAATGTAGTCCAATCCCACGTTCGTCGTCCGGTACAAATACAATCCATCAATGGTCTTGCCATACGTTTGATAACTGAAGTACACCCCACGGCAGTTGTACTGACAATCAACTCCCATATTTTTGATACACGCGATCGGATTCTGAGTGGTATTCACGCCCGAATAATAAAGCAGATACGATGTAAGTGCTTCGAGGCCCGTGTACTTCAGATACACCGCTCCCACACCTTCCAAGACAACCTGCGTTTTCCTAGATGCCGCCGATAAAGCATTTCCACGACGGCAAACGTAACTCCTAGCAACCCAATCTGCTGCATAAGTTATCCAATCGAAACCAACAAATATAGCATCAGCACAAAGGTATATGCCAGAAGAAAACAACACCCGACCAACCTTGTTCGTCACGTTTGGATACGTCACTGCATCTATCGCTTGTTGGATCGGCACCTCTTGTCCGTCGGTTGTGCCATCGCAAACTGCCCCCCAATCCTCTGGACGTACTGTCGTCTGAGGACTTGCAACAGCCACTTTCACGCCACCTACCTGATTCGGTGTTCTGCCCTGTTCATCGAAGCATTGCTGCATCGACGGATTCATGTACGGCTGCTCGAAGGTTATCGTAACCCCCACCGCCTGCCTTATCACACCTCCCGCGAACACGACCGGGACCGTAAACGTGAGATCAGATTCGATCAGATAGGTGCCAGGTGGAAACAGCAGCCAACCACCCGCCAACGTTGCCGCCACTTGAGCCGCTGCGATCGTCGAATAGTTTGTGACTGACACGGCTGTCGCTGCGTTTTGCAACGATAGAATCTCAGCATCATTGGCAGCGACAGCCCCATCCAACGCTAAAATCTCTGCGTCGTTGGTGGTGATCTGGGTCTGCAACGCAGTGACGAATGTACTCAAATCACTATCATTGAGCAACAGCAATTCGCCACCAACACCCGATGGGGGAGGATTCAATGTCCTAATCCCATTTGCGTCTGTGATTATTGCACTAGTCATTTTTCCCTCTGCTACAAAGCCAACCGGGCCACCGGCATCATCAACAACTCATCCAATGACAACGTGCTCAGTTCGAGCAACGACAACGACTCCAGCGGAATTATCGAAGTTCGCACGATCACCGATGAACATTCTGCTATCGAAACGATCCCACCCAATTCCCCTCGCCCCGAACGTGTCGAAACGATTCCCAGCAAAGCAGGCCCCACCGTCAGGATGCCACAAGCCGGTCCCCCTCCCACCACGATCGAAGAGGAAGATTGCGATGACGATGACAATGAACTGCTTGAGCTTGACGTGCTGGAGCTTGAGGACGTAACCGAACTGCTCGAAGTGCTGGATAAGCTGATTGACGATGACGATGATTCCCCGGACTGGCTGCTGGTTGAACTGCTGCTAGTAAGGCTCGAACTGCTTGTGCTGCTAGTGGAAGACGAGCTGCTGGTCAAAGATGAACTGCTCATGCTACTTGTGGAAGACGACGAACTTGTCAGGCTCGAACTGCTCGTGCTGCTTGTGCTGCTAGTTGAGCTGCTAGAACTTGTCAGGCTCGAACTGCTTGTGCTACTCGTTGAGGATGAGCTACTCGTTGAACTACTAGAACTTGTCAGGCTCGAACTGCTCGTGCTGCTAGTGCTGCTGGTGCTGCTAGTGGAAGACGAGCTAAATCGGAAGAGCGTCGTGTAG
>Ga0307992_1002655_pt1 | contig 10117 bp, 8 predicted proteins | sample EllFjometagen133_FD_203162 | JGI IMG/M metagenome (GOLD analysis project Ga0307992, IMG submission 203162) | Marine microbial communities from Ellis Fjord, Antarctic Ocean - #133 | ecosystem: Environmental > Aquatic > Marine > Unclassified | place: Southern Ocean | collected 2014-10-08
CCAACTATTAGATCCGCTCCGCTATTAATACAATCTTGAGCGAAAGAAACCTGAAAATCAGTAGGATGTTTCGCATATTCTTGGCCAGCGTGGAGAGAAACAACTAAAACATCAACTTCATCTTTGGTTTTTTTAATATATTCTTTTATTTCTTCCATGCTTTTTTGATTAATCCACGCTAACCCGGGGCTTGTTTCTCTGGCTATCCAATTTGCTGAACCTAAATTTGTATATTCTAAAAATCCTATCTTAGTATCTTTAACTTGTTTTACTTTTAAAGAAAAAGCTTCTTTTTTGTTAAAGCCCGCTCCGACATATTCTATATTATTTTCTTTTAATATATTCATCGTATCTTCCAGGGCAATTCTTTGATAATCAAGCATATGATTGTTAGCCAAAGATAAAATATCAAATCCAGCATAAACTAATCCTTCTATTGCTTCTGGTCTAAACCGAAAAGAATAAATACTTCCTACTTTCAATCCATTATTTGAAATAGGACCTTCTAAGTTACCAAATAAAAGATCTGCTTTTTTAATTTCATCAGCAATTTTTAAAAATGGGAATTTAAAATCTCCCTTCCCTTTCTTATCTATCATATATTCAACTCCTCTGTCTAAAACAATATCTCCTACAAAAAAAAGATTAATCTCCGGATTATTATAATTAACCAAGGCCATTTGTTTATAATCTCTATCTCTCAAATTAATCTCTCTTTCAAAATAAAAAGAACTTAAAGCAAAATATAATAGACCAAAAATTAAGCAACTAAAGAAAATTGTTTTTATGTTTCTAATTTTCATTTTATGTTATTCCATTTATCGTTTTATAAATTAATGATTAATAATTTTTAATTATTATTAAAATTAACAAATCATTTGATCCTTTATTCTAAAATAGTCCTTTCTAGTAATTGTGTCAACAAACTATTTCTAAACATAATACAAATGGCTCGGATTAAAGCCCGAGCCATTCTAGATTCATTAATTTAATTCTGAATTCTATTTATTTTCTCAAAAAACTCTTTAATTTTTCTATTAATTCTGAAATTGTTTGTGAAACATCAGCTAATTGGTCTTCCATATTTTTCATTCCTACTCCTCCACTTTTGCAAGCTCCATCCTCACAACCATATGGACAACTAAGAGATGCTGCCGATACTTTACCATCTGTATTACAATACCAATCAGAGACACAACAATCAGCTCCAGCGTTACAAGAATTAGATGTAACGGCTAAATTATTACAGTTATAGCAACTATCTGTTTTGCTAACTAAGGATCCATCCCAGCTAGATTTACCTGTCGCTATTCCTTTCAAATAATAATTTTTACCTCCATCTGAGTCGGTACAAGTAGTAGCTTGTTCTGATTCAGTACAAGCACCATCCATACAACTACCACCATTAGGGCAAATAACATCTTCTTCTCCTGCTCCACCTAACCCTGTTGAAGAATATGGAAGACAAAAATATTCTTTAAGGGAATTTGCTAATACTCCTTGGCAATAATCAGTATATGTTTTTCCATTCTCTGTCACTGTGCCTTTTTGATAATAATCCTTGCCTCCATCAGAGTCATTACAAGTAATAATCTGCTCTTTTTCACAGACATCCATCACGCTAACCTGCCCGTATTTAGAACCTACATTTTGGGCACAGTAACCAGTATTACAATCTGCACTGGTATCACAATCTCCTTTTCCAGCATCACATTTACAACCAGAGGAACAATAGTCCCAAGACCATAGGTTTGAAGTATGGCAATCTTCTGAAATAATCGTGAAATCTACTATGTTGCTTTTCCCATGATCATTTAAAATCCGAATTTGGTATGTTCCAAGTTCGCTATTTTCTACAATGAGTCCACTTAATTGAAATTTTAAAGATAATCCATCTGGTTGTAGAAAAATACCACTACTTTGAGTAGCTTTTTGAAGTCCATTTTTCAAAAATTCAATCATAATTCCAGATGGTATAGTGTCTAAAAGATTTTTACCATAGACTGTAATCATATCGTTGGATGTACCAGATATTGGAGATATAGAAGAGATAAAAGGAATCCCCACTATATTAAAATAATCATTACTTATATCATATCCATAAATACTTAAATCTAAATTGGCACAATCCCTATCAGAAAAATCAACAGGGCAAATAGCAATTTTCATTTTATATCTCCCAACTGGAATTGAATCCGGAATATTCCAGATTAATGCTTCATTATTTGCGATTACTGCTGGTAAACCATCTGCAACAGCTTTACCATTCTCATTTAACATATCAATAACCACCCTGGCAGAAGTTGTATCACTAGTCCAACGAAGATTATGTGCCGTACCTCTTGTTAATTTTTCTCCTCCATTAGGAGAAATAATAGTAATAGATCCTTCTTCCTTTACACAGGCACCATCTATACAACTATTATTATTAGGACAAACAACATTTTCTTCTCCTGCTCCACCTAATCCTGTTGAAGAATATGGAAAACAAAAATACTCTTTGAGGTGAGAAGAATCTACACAATGATCAGTATATGTTTTTCCATTTTCTGTCACTGTCCCTTTTTTATAATAATCTTTTCCTCCATCCGAATCATTACAGACAATAGTTGGAGCAACAATACTAAATGGTGCATCACTTAAGTCGTAAGCTTTTTGAGGATCTGAAACAAAATCGGCTACCATTATTTTACAGTTGCTTGAGATAGGATAACTATCAGTAATAGACCAATCATAACATCCTCCACTGAATCCGCTACTGGGTCCGGTATAAGCTGAATCTATGCTATAGCCAACATTATCACAATTAACTTGAATAAGAATGCGGTCTACTCCGGATGAGTTCCATAAAATCGAATGAACCTTACCTCTTTCCCATTCCTCTCCTCCATTGGGAGAAAGAATAGTGATACCTTTTTGACAAGCACCATCTTTACAACCATGGTGACAAGTATGAGATTCCGGTCCTTGAATCCATTCGACTCCTCCCATCCCAGTACACCAATATTCACCCAAAGTGTCTTCGTCTATGCAGTAATCTGTTTTCTCTTTGTCTCCTAATTTTACAGTTCCTTTAATATAATAATCTTTCCCTCCATCTGAGTCTGTGCAAGTAAGTGTTGGTTTTTCCTCGCATACATCCATCGAGTCAACCTGTCCGTATTTAGAACCTACATTCTGAGCACAATAACCGGTATTACAGTCAGCATCTGTATCACAATCACCCTGACCAGCATCACACTTACAATCAGAAGAACAATAATTCCAAGACCATGGGTTTGAAGTGTGGCAATCTTCTGAAACAACTTTAACTGTAGCCGAATCTCTAGTTATATTAATTCCATCACTAAGAATAAAATTAATTGTATACGTTCCTATTTGGCTATAACTATGAGTAAATGTTATGGATGTATCATTATTCGAATCTATCGTAAATTCGTCTGAATTCCCCATTTGGGCTATGTCTTGAAGCCCCCAAGTTGCCGTACAAGTTAAATGATCATTTTCTGGATCATGTACATTTAGTGTCCACGTTCCTTTTTCATTTATTTTAAGTTGAACAGGAACTTCGATATTATCTATAACGGGAGACAGATTATTCTCAAAATCAATCGTAAAATAATCATCTGAAACATCCTCAATAATACTTACTCCCGGTATAGCTTGAATTGGTGTTTGAACTTTTCTTACCTTAATTTTGTATTTAAGAGGAAGGAGCGAAAAAGTTGACATTATAGAATCATTGATGCTAGGCACCCAAAAAATGTATCCAGCGCTTGCCGAAACGTCTTTTTTAAGTATTCTCCAACCATTAATTTGATTTCCATTGCTATCATATCCAGCTAAGAGAATATCTACTTTTTCGTTTTCTAATCCTGTTTGTCTCCAGGTAACCCGGGATGATTTTGTTACATTAAAAACTCCTCCATTAGGAGAAATAACTTTAAGAGATTTTTCGTGAAGAATTATACAACCATAAATGGAATTTAATTTATCTCTGGTCGTACGTCCTACAAAACCTGTCCCATGCGTAAGCCCCCATGGAGCTAAGGTATCTGAGGCATATTTTTCTTGGAAACCAACTGCTGCTGAAGCAGTAGATTCACCAAAATATGATTTTGTTGTTTCTGAACTAGAAATAGAAAAACCATCTAATTCTAAGACGGTTTGAAGAGCTTTTACTTCTGCTCCATTATGCCCATACCATAAATTTTGATTAAAAGTATGACACCATACTGGATCTGCCCCTCCATTCGTTTCTTGTAATTGTTCTTGTAATTGAGCAATTTGCTGTTGAAGCTGATTAATCATATTTTGTAATTCTTCAACAGTCGCTGCTCTAACTTTTGGAAAACTAAAAAAGAATAAAAGTCCGAAAACTAAGAAAGAAAGAACGATAGTCTTTTTGTTCATAATATTTTATTTACTTTAATTATTTATTATATTTTCGGCTTTATTAAAAATTAACAAAACTTATTTAAAGTCTTATTATTTTATTGTACTCTTTTGATTCTAAGTATCAACTTATAATTGTCTTTAAAAACTTATTAGCTTTTTCAAGAGTCTGTTTGCAATCCTTGTATGTTAATTTTTCGAGTGCATCTTCATACAAAAGCCATTTATATGCTTTATGTTCAGAAGATATTACCACTTTTTTAGTTTTGGTTTCAGCTAAAAAATAAGTAACTATTTTAAAAATATCCTTGTCATTTAATTTTAAAAGTTCTTCTTTGCTTTGTCTAAAAATTTTATCACTATTTACTTCATAAGAATATTCACTTTTTTCTACAAACCCTTTAATAAAAATAAGATCTTTAATCCCTGTCTCTTCCTCTATTTCTCTTATGGCAGTTTCTTTAGATTTCTCTCCTTCTTCCATATGGCCTTTAGAAAAACCCCAATAGCCATAACCATAGTCAAGAACTAAATAATATGTTTCTTTATTTTCTCGATGATATATTACTGCTCCAGATGCTTTTTCTATTGTCATATTAAGTCTTTTTTAAATTATCAACAAAATTAAATAATTTTTTTGATGCTAGGCCCAAACCAAGTTTAATCCCAAAAAAAATTCCTGTTAAGCATAATACTAAATCAGCAGCTCTTAGGGTCATCGCATATATAGTACCATTCCCAGCTCCCATATTTAAGGCATTGAAAGTAAATGCGCTAATTGCTTCTGTACTGCCTAACGCAGCAGGGAATGGAAACATTAAAGCAAAGTTTGTAAAACCATAGATACTCAATATTTTTAAAACCTCTATTCCTTTACCTAAAAAGAAAATTATAAGACCTGCTCTGGAAAACAATAGAAGATATCTTAAAAAAGCTAACGTTAAACTTTTCCAGAATATTTTGCTTTTAGGGGAAAAAAACTTTATTATTTCTCTTTCTACCTCAAATATAATTTTGCCATTTTTATGGCCTTCAATTTTTTCCTTTTTAATACCAATAGATTTTAAAAGCCATCTTAAAATACTTTCTTTATTTAAAATCTTAAAATAAAAGAACAAAAGAGAACCAAGCAAACTCCCTATTGCCAAAAAGATTAGCCATACTATTGTACCTTCAGGGAAATAACCATAAAAACAGAATGACAAAACTCCTGTTATTAAAAATAAGAGAAAGAATGTCCCACTTAAAATTTTACGGATAATAACAGATGCTGTACTTTTTTCCCAACTAATATCAAACTTTTTATTCAAAAAATAAATTTGAAAAGCTTCTCCTCCTAAAACTGTAAAAGGCGTGAGAAAACTTATGGAAAAACCCGCTATCCATAATTTTATTAATTCCTTAATCGGGATATTAACCCCCTGCGACCGCAATATTATCCTCCAATTCAAACAGCTGACTACTGCAATAAAAAAAGTCAAAAAAATTATCATCAAGCCCTTTGGCCCGGAGAATAGTTTAATTGCTTCAATTATCTTACTCCACCCTACTATTTTTATTACAAACAAAAAAATAAAAAGTCCAATAGTGGAAGCAATTAAAAGTTTAAAGAAATTTTTCATAATAAAATAAATTTTAGCATAATTATTAATTTAAAATAAGTTTTTTTGACCTGAAGGTTTTTTCTTTTTCCCATTTGAAAATATATCAATCTTTCCATACTCACCATCATACCCAGGATCAATATGTATTTCTCCTTTTCTTAACCTTGAGATTGCTTCTGAAATTTCTGGTAAACTTGTTTCTTTTAGATCAGACGCCGGAGTATTAAGTAAAATATTAATTTCTGAACCAAATTTTTCAATTAAGTTCTTATATTCTTTCTCAACGCCTTTTGTGCCAACTCCCACTTTTAATAAATCCGCAATAATTTCTTTCAGAGGAATCAAACTTTTAAAAGGAATTGCATTCTCTGGTCTGACTCCTTTTGGTTTGTCAGCTAGTTCTTCTACCCTAGTTAAAACTCCTATGGTTAATGGTCTCCCACATACAGGACAAATTCCATTATATTTTTTTGTTTCTTGAGGAGAACAACTAACCTCACATTTTCTATGCCCATCATAATAATACTTACCTTGTTGAGGAAAGAATTCAATAGTATAGAGAAATTTTTTAAGATCCCCTGATTTTATTGCTTCAATTATTTCTGAATAATTTAATTCCGTATCAAAAACATTTACTTCTCTGCCAATTTTTGCTGGACTATGAGCATCTGAATTTGAGATTAATGTAACTTTCCTAACATCTGGCATTCGCCAAAGCATTTTGGGATCTGCTGAAAGACCTGTTTCCATAGCAAAAATATATTTAGAATAATCTTCAAAACATTCTTCTAAAGAATCAAATCCAGATTTTGAGCCAAATAAACCAAACCACGGAGTCATTACATGAGCCGGGATAATTAAACAATCAGAAGAAACACTTAAAATAATTTTAACCAATTCCTTGGCATCAAGTCCTAAAATAGGCCTACCGTCAGATTTCAGATTTCCTATCCAACTAAGTTTAGTATTTATTTTTTCAACAGTTTCAAAATCAGGAGCCAAGATTAAAATATGAATTTTTCTAACTTTCCCATTCTTGGAATAAATACAACTAATCTCCGAAGTTAAAATAAATCTTGTTTTCCCATTTTTAAGTCTGAACAAACCTGGTTCAGCCGGTTCTAGTTTTTCTTTTAGATTTTTAAACCATTCCGGATGAGTAAAATCTCCTGTGCCTAAAACATCAATTCCTTTAATCACTGCTTGTTCTTCTAAATGTTCCAAGTCGGATTGAGGAGAAGTAGCTCTTGAGTATTTAGAATGGATATGAAAATCAGCAATAAATTTCATAATTAAATAAAGTATTTAAGAATTTCTATAAACGCTCCTAAAAATAGAATGATTATTATTGAATAAAAAAAGTATTTGGGAATATTTAAACTATATTCTGGAATTCTGTCTCCGTATTTTTTTGCCTTTTGATAAATCAAACTAATAACTGTTCCATCAACTAGTCCCATAAATATTCCTATAAAAGCAATAACCCAAATAAATTGTCTGACGCCAATTAAAAATAAAATTAAAGGAATAAAAATAACTAAACTAAAAGAAATTAAAAATGGAATTTTATAATCAAAAATTAAAGTATTCTTAAGATAGTTTGCGGAAGTTAAAAAAGAAGTAGAGACAGCAAATATACCAAAGATTGCGCCTAAAAGCATAACCTTTTGCCCTAGAAAAGGAACAAGGCCTTGAAATGCTTCTGGGCTTGTATTGCTACCTGTTACTCCGCTGATAAGTAAACCAAATAAAAAATAAAAACAAAGACAAATTATCATTGCTTGTAATATTACTTTTTTAAGATTTTTCTTATCAACTAAAATATTTTCAACCCCTGGTATGGCATTCCAGCCAACCAAGCTAAAAAGAATTACCCCATAAGGAAGAAAAACATATCTTGAATTGGTTAAAATAAAATTATTAATATCAATTTTAGGCAAGGCATTAAAAAAAACAAGAAAAATTGCTGTAAAAAAACAAATATTCATTAAAAATTGAACTTGAGAAATTCTTTTTATGCCAGAAAAAACAAAAAACGATAAAACTGCCCATAAAATTAAACCTATATATAAAGAGTTTATATGTCCTGGCAAAATAATTTTTAAAAAATTGTTAGTTAGAATAATATAGGCCAAAAGAGAGCCGATTGTACCTAAAATAGTTGAAAAAGAAACTAATATCTTGGCCTTTTTGCCTAAATATTTTTCAGTATAACCAATTAATCTATATTTTTGCTTAGTTCGTAAAATAATCTCTCCGAAAAACAAATGCAAAATAAGCACCACTGTGCCCAAAATAAGAAAATAGAAAAGGCAAAAAACAATTCCGCTTTTCGCCATTACATAGGGTATTCCAAAAACTCCTGCTCCAATTATCGTCCCGATTAAAGAAGCCAAAGCTAAAACTGAACTTTTATCTTTCATATTTAACTATATTCTATCTATTTTATATTTTATAAACCTTATATCCTTCTCTAACTTTTTCTTTCACTTCTAACCCAACTGGTTCTCCTTTTTTCCCTTGTTTGATTTTTTTATGATCAATTTCCATTAAACCAACTTTTTGTTCAAAATCAGTTGTTTCTCCTCCAATGATTCTGATAGTATCTCCTTCTTTTAATGTTCCTGTCAAATCTATAACCATTACTTTGATTTTATCAAAATAATGTGTAATTTTACCTATTAACTCTCCTTCTTTATTTGGCATATTAATTAATAATTTAATTATTATTTATTATTCGACCTTTTTTCTTTTTTAATCATAGTAATTAATTTTTGGACTAATCTTTTTGGATCTGTATCAGAAACAATCTTTTTCTTAGGCCTATACCCTCTTTTTAATACTTCATCTATTAAATCTGCTGTGCCTCCTGTTCCTTTTAAAACGCCAATAGGCATTTTACTTTCAAAGGCAATCGTAAACTCATTTAATGTCCCCGTTCTCCCACAGATAATAATTACTCCATCCGCTGCTTTGGTCAATATCAAGTTTCTACCAACATAATCAAACCCTGTATAAATAATTAAATCAAATTGATCAACAGGTAAATGATAAACCTTTAGATGTTCTCTTTCTGTATTGGCTGGAGAAAATCCAATACTCATTCCTTTTTCCTGTTTGGCCCCTTCGGCTGAATAATAAGGAGCACCTGTAGTAGCACCTGTTAGGAGAACACACCCTTGCCTTATAATCTCTCTTCCAATTTCTCTTGATATTTCTTTTATGTTTGAACAACAATGTTTTGTATCTGCAGCACCAGAAACAACTATTTTATATTTTACTTTATATTTCATATATTTAATTATACCACGTATATTTACTTAAAATCTATTCTAAACTCATTCCCATATTTTTTAAATCCTAATTTTTCATAAAAACTATGTACAGCTGAACGACTAAAACGGCTAGTACAAATTAGTTTATAACATCCAGATTCTTTTGCTTTTTCAATTAAAAGATTCATAATTTTTGTACCATATCCTTTTCCTTGACAATTTTCTTTTACATGAACATCTTCTATAAAACCAAATGGCTCTGCATGTAAATCATTTGTCAAAATATAAAGTCGAGCCCTAGCGACTTCTTGATCATCTTCTAAAATTAAAAACTTGAAACCTTTTCCTAAAATTTCTTCAATTTTATTTTCCATATTTTTTTAATTATTCCACTGTTACTGACTTTGCTAAATGCCTTGGCTTATCAATATTACATCCTCTATAGTCAGCTATATAATAAGACAAGAGCTGTAAAGGTATAACATTTAATATTGGCGACAAGTCTTCTTTTGTCTCTGGCACTTTAATAACAGAATCAACAAATTTTCTTATTTTTTTATCTTCTTTGTCTGTAATGACAATAATTTTCCCTTTTCTCGCTTTTATTTCCTGAATATTACTCAAGATTTTATCATGAGTAGAGCCATTAGTAGCTAAAAAAACAACTGGAATGCCTTTACTAACCAAAGCAATGGGTCCGTGTTTCATTTCGCCTGCTGGATACCCTTCTGCTTGTATATAAGAAATTTCTTTAAGTTTTAGGGCTCCTTCCAAGGCAATTGGGAAATTTATTCCTCTTCCTAAAAATAAAAATCCTTTGCTATCTTTAAATTTTTTGGCTAT
>Ga0307992_1002657_pt1 | contig 10110 bp, 19 predicted proteins | sample EllFjometagen133_FD_203162 | JGI IMG/M metagenome (GOLD analysis project Ga0307992, IMG submission 203162) | Marine microbial communities from Ellis Fjord, Antarctic Ocean - #133 | ecosystem: Environmental > Aquatic > Marine > Unclassified | place: Southern Ocean | collected 2014-10-08
TATACTATTATAGGAAATAAGAAACCTGAATTACATGGTTCAATATTAGATGCATCCTCACAATTTTAGTAATTTAACATTTTTTAATGTTTTTGTATGATAATTATGTTTATCTTTGTGAAATGAAAAATAATATATCATGGGAATAAAATTTTTTTGTAGTTCTGACAGTTATGATACTGTACAAGTACCAACGACAACAATAAGTGATCTAATAAATTCAGCGCAAAACAAGCCTTTGAAGGGTATCAATCACATTGATGAATCAAGTGTATTACCAAAGTCAGATAATTATATAATTTTAGAAGCTTATCAATATGGTAAAAATCTTGTTATTAAGATTAAATACCTTGATTGTGTTAATTATGAAGGTGAAAAAATATTATTATATAAAAAAACTAATATCAAAGATTTACTAGATCAAAAACACATTGATCCACATTTTAGTGAAAATAAAAATTTTAAATCTCCATTTGCAAGGTTTGTACCAAATGATGAAGGTATGAAATATGCAATATCATTAGCAAAGGTAATTTAATGAGTTCTAACGTACTATAATATTCATACATGACTATACACATAAAACAAAAGATAATGCAGTACAACCAATGAAATGATACAACAGATGAAAAAAACAAACACAAATATAGACATTTTAAAAACCATTAAGAAATTATCTAGAGAAGACGAATTATTTGATGAAAATGGTTGGAAAGAAGTTGATAAGAAATTTAAGAACAAAAAGAAGTATAAAAGAAATAAGAAATACAAAAAAATTGATTTAGATGAACCTGAAATTTAAAATTCAAGATATTCGTTTAGGTATTAAATATTTTTTCATTAATCTTTGGCTATTTAGAAAAGAACTATGTGACTTTAGACCATGGGATGGTATATACACATTAGATTTAATGAAGAAATCATTAGAAGTTCTATGTAATACCATAGAAAAACATGGTACTGAAATTGATGATATACGATTTAAAAAGATCAAAAAAATTAAGCGTGCTATTGAGTTATTAGAATATCATGCACATGGTGATTTTATAGAATTAGCTGAAAAACAATCGGGCGTACAATGTAAAACAATACTTCATTCAGAAATCACAAAACAAGATAGAGAAGTATATAAACTTGCAGATAAAATTGAAGATGAGACATGGGAAGAATTATTCATAATTTTAAAAGGTGAACTTGATATTGATTATTATGGACAAGATGGTACAGGACTTAAAGCATGGTGGGATTGATACTGATACTAAACAGTATTTTAAATTAATACCATTAGCAGATCAACTATATGATTTATTACACAAATCTCCTGATACACATAAGGAATGGGCAGAACAATTTAATATAAAAGGCAATAATCATAAGATTATTAATTAAAAACAAAGGTTAAGATGAAAGAAGGAATAACAATTGAATCATTAGGATTAAGAAATAAAAATGGATTTACGATAATATTTGAGTATGATTCTGTTAATAATGAATTTATTATTGATGCTGACAAGTCAGAACTTGGGGAATGTCCTGTTAAAGAGCTGGAAGAAATTATTAAAGCATTACATGAAATAACAGATTCATGGAAAAAATAACATTCATAATTCCAAATCATAACACATTACCATATTTACAATTAGCATATCAAAGTATTCGAGAAAATTCTTTTACAACTCATAATATCATTATATTAGATGATAATAGTAATGATGGATCACAAGGCTGGTTAAAAGAAATAAATGCTACTGATAATAATTTAGATATTTATTTGTTTGATAAACAATATGGGCATACTATATTATATAATATTGGTGTGCAAAAATGTAAAACTGAAATCTTTTCTATATTTCATTCTGATATGATTATGGCACCTTATTATGATCAAGGTATTTTAAAACATATGGATGAAAAAACTGTGATATCAGCAACACGAATAGAACCTCCATTACATCCAGAAGGTAAAGAAAAAATTGTTAAGGATTTTGGTTTATTTCATAATACCTTTAATAAACAAGAATTTCATAATTTTGTTTCTACTGAAATTATTAAAAATAGAAATAAAACAACAAAAGGTATCTTTGCACCATGGGCAATGTATTGTAAGGATTTCTTAGCTATAGGTGGTCATGATAAATTATTTGCCCCATATCCATTAGAAGATAGTGATATCTTTCAAAGATTCATATTAGCAGGATATGATATTATTCAATCAAGAGATTCTTTTGTATATCATTTTACCTGTAGAGGACATAAAACCACAGATGATAATGATTTAAATAAAGTTGATAAAAATTATGAATATTATTCATTAAAAGCACAAAAGAATTTTATTCGAAAATGGGGAATATTACCAAAGAATGATGACTACCAATATCCTATATTATATAAAAAATTAGATATTGGTTATGTTATAGAAGATATTCAAAATTTTAATGAAAATAATTTAAAATTAATTGAACCATTTTGTAATAATATTTATGTGTATGATAAAAGTATATATGAACTATATAAACATTCTTTGGGTATTAAATTAATGCTTATTGGGACTGATATTAATTTTCATAATGATATTTTAATTAAAACCTTAAATAATAAAGAATTAACATATCAAGATATGTATATACTACACATGTTAGCAAGAGACATAAAAGATGATTTTGAATCAGGTGATAATTTATGTATAGAAATAATAAACGATGAATTAACTAATTCAAAATACCCAGAAATAATATGCAAATAAACACATTGTTTGATATAGGTGAAGAAGTGTATGTAAAAAATGATCCAGAACAAGTAAAACGCACCATTGTAGAATTAAAAGTATTACCTAAAAAATTAATATGGTATGCAGTAGCAATTGCGGATTTTGTTTCGTATCATTATGACTTCGAACTTACAAGAGAAAAAGATCAATTATTACATTTAAGAAATTAAAATAAAACATTATGGATAAAATAGAAAAATTATATACAGCAGCAAAAAAAGATGAAAAATTTAAAGAAGCATTATGGGTTGCTGATAATGATGTAATAACAGGTAAAGAAGATGATTCTGATATAGCTATAATTGCTATGATGTATTATGGTTGGTTAATTCATCTGTATGGTGCTTCATTTTCAATGTTAGTATTATGAAATATTATTTAATATATGGTAAACAAACATCTGAAGATTTTATCTATGACATAAATCAAATTGGTCATATTAATGATTATAAAAAATTTTATCCAGAAAAAGGATTTGAAATCATTAAGAAATTAATAGATTTAAATGAATCTGTTATTTTAAATAAGATTAAAATAGAAAGTGAAGATCATAAAGAAAAATATAATATTCAAGAATTTATAGATTTTCTTAGTAAACATAAAATTAAAATTATAACACAATGAAATTACACAGTACAATTAATACTTGGTTATTTATAATATTTGTATTATTTTTACCATTTTGTATTTTCCTGGCTCCAATTGCTATATCTATTGTTGCACATGATCCATGGTATAATTTATTATTTATAGTATCTTGGTTGCCTGCTGTTATTGTATTAATAGTAAATAATATATTTTTTAGCGATTTTTAAGATTTTTTAACATTTTAAATGTTGTTTGTATTGATTTTTTATGTAATTTTGTATTGTAGAATTAATTAAAACATTTGAAATCATGGCAAAAGGAACAAAAAGATTCACAAGAAAAGGTACCAACAGAGGTTGGGAAGCAACATTCAACACATACAAAGTAACATTTGTAGATTTTGTATGTTCATTTTATAATGGACAAGAAATGTTAAAATGTATTGATAAGGATTTCTATGATGAAGCTAAATTTGTAGCATTCATATACGGGATTACCGATAACATGAACATTAAGAGAAATAAAATTCAATTCAGAGAAATTTAAAAATATAAATTATGAAAAATCAAGTAATAGAAGTACTTAATTTAGATCATGGTAAAAAAGTCATCCAATATTGGAAATCTAGAGGAATGAACATCACACATGAAGGATTTCGTACACAAGATTATAATGACTCACATCGGTATTATGGAATTATTAATGGAAAATTTGATAATTATTCTTATGTGGTTGTTATGAATAGTATTGTTGAAATCATAACACTTCCTGAAGGAAAAACCTTCCCAAGAGAAATGTTGGTTTGGTTTGATGATGGTAGAGAATTTAAATTGGATGTAATAGGATATTGTGAGGGGCAGGAATATCCTTTTATCACAAAAGATATTAACCATAAATTTACGTATATTGGATTTAAATATGCTAAAGAAATTGATGCTGAATCAACTGTTGAAATTACAATAAAAATTAATGGTAAAGAATCAAAATTATCTGATCTTTCAGAAGAAACATTGTTAAAAATAAGAAATATTTAATCTTTCAACATTAAATAATAAGAAAGGTGTGGCTGGTATGTGGTAATTTAATTTATATAATATGATATATATAATAAAGTTCTTTAACATTTTGAAAAATCATTTATTGATAACAAACAGTGATACACCATGCATTGATATGGTGAAGTTAATTAAGACTTGAATAGACAGTGTAGGCAGAGATTGTAAGTCCTTTAAACTCTATCATAATCATACCAAATGATGTTGTTTGTTAAAAGCTATAGTTATGTGGGTGTCATGGATTCACATGGCTTAACATAGTCTATGTGGTAATGGATAAATGATTTTTTGTTTTTGCCGATATAATTCAATGGTAGAATAGTTGATTTGTAATCATCAAATGATAGTTCGAATCTATTTATTGGCTCAAATTTTTTTGTTTTTAATTCTACAATTTAGGAATAATTATTCCTATTTTCCCTCAAAGCATTAAAGTGATGCACGAAACTTTTAATTTCGGGAAGTTGGGACAGTACCATCTGGGGGAACAACATAAAGGGGTATTAGCTCAGTTCGGTTAGAGTACTGATTTTGCAAGTCAGGGGTCGTTGGTTCAAATCCAATATGCTCCACATACAAATAGTTCTTTGAAAAATTGTAATTATTATGATATTATGTATGTTGACAGAGATAAGCATTGGATATGAATTGATGCTAAAAGTGAATATTAGTTAAAATCTGATATCTTTGTAACAAGTAGCATGATATATAACTTTTTATGAAAAACAATTTTTAAAATATTACTCACTATTATAGGCAAGATAGTTTAAAGACCAGTTATAATAGCCTAACGTTAGAAAACAAGAGTCTGGTATTGAGGAAATCAAATGAAAACCTAAAGTTATAATTTCTATGAATATTGAAATTTTAATAATTTCATATCATTTAGTTTGGTAGAGGAATATAAAGCTAACTTGAAAACATACCTAGACAGTACTGAAGGTCACTGAATAATTTAAGTAGAGTTAGTGGTGGCAGCATACCTAGTAAGTAGTGTTCTTAAGTAAAGCGAAAACAGCGATGCCTTGACAATAATAGCTATATTGTTATAGTAGTTATCTTAGTACCAACCATATAGATAACATTTGATGTGTGAATCAGTTGGGAATGAGATAACATTGTGCAAACAGGATGATTACCTGTTAATAAAAAATAGCCCGAATGGTGGAATAGATATACACGCTTGGTTTAAGCCCAAGTGTCCATTGAGGACGTGTGAGTTTGAATCTCACTTCGGGTACAAATAAAATACGGGAGTATATCAGTTGGTAGATTACTACATTCGGGATGTAGAGGTCGCAAGTTCGAACCTTGCCTCCCGTACAAAAATTTAAAACTATGAGATTATCAAATAAAAATATTAATATCTTAATTATTATCATATGTGTAATAGTAATAATTACAGGTATATTAATGAATACGCATATAGTAGCTACTGTAATAATGTCAGTTGGATTATATTTAATAGTATATGATTTTATTAGTTATTGCTGGGAGTATTATTTATCTAAATACAAAATAGTTAAGAAGTATGGTTCAGTAATATATACACCAAAGGTATTAATATTAAATATTTTTTATATACCTTGGTGGGTAAATATAATTACTGGAGAACATTTTGTAAAGGAAAGGGCGGAGGCTTCTATTGAGCAACATAAAAATATTGTGTTGATTAATAAAAAGAAATGGCTTAGAAAACCTGAAAAGGATCAGGTTTGGTATTATTGAAATCATGGGAAATTAGCTTAGTTGGTCTAAAGCGTTCCGCTGTTAACGGAAAGATCGAAGGTTCAAATCCTTCATTCCCCGCAAGGTTTTTAACATTTTTTAACAATTTAATTATTATTTGTATTGATATTTTTTGTACCTTTGTATTGTAAAATTAATTAAAACAATAGAAATTATGAAAAAGGTATTTTATTTAGTATTATTAGCATTGATATTTTATTCATGTGGGATTGTTGATCAGCATGAGGTAAATGGAATCAAACATCGTAATTATACTACATATACATATAATTATACTACATATACAGTAGCAGTGATGAATGAGTTAAATCCACCAATTGTACTTATTGGTAAATCATCATCACTTGGCAGTTATGGTATAACATTAAAAGATGGGAATGATTCAATTGTTACTTTTGGTAATATGTCAACATTAGCTAATAATATTGGTGATGGATATAATGTGGGTGATACTATAGTATATTCTAAGAGTGAATAAATAACAACGCGCCTTTAGCTTAGTTGGTTTGAAAGCAGAACGCTCATAACGTTAAGATCGAAGGTTCAAATCCTTCAGGGCGCACTATGTAACTGAACGATTGCACCATTTAGTTATGTGATATCACAGACCGAAGTGATAGTGTTCAGATGGATTGATATATGATTATTATTGCCCAGCAACTGTAAACTAAACAGGCATGGGGTAATTTCAACATGGAAACAGCTTAAAGTATTGTTGAAACTTTAATATTTATGTATTCTTTGGTAAGGCAGATTATTTTTTAATTTTAAAATTAATTATGAAAGAAGCTAAAACATTACAAGCATGTTTATAAATAGGCTTATAACTCAGATGGTAGAGTATTTGACTGATATTCAAAAAGTCACAGGTTCGATCCCTGTTAAGCCTACATATATTAAAAAATCTTATGTTAGTTAGAATTAAATATTAAATACATGGATATATTTGAAATAGTAATTATAGCATCGAGTATATTGAGTATTATAATTATAGCATGGTTAATAATAGCTATGTGGACAAGTGATGTAGATGGATAGTTATACGAAAACTAAATAAATAATTATGAATTGTAAAGAATACAACTTTGATACAACGGGATATCCTCGAATTATGTTATGTTGGGATGAAAATAATAAATTTAATGTTCAAGAATGTCTGGTTTTAGGAGAACATACACATGATAATGTTAAGCATAAATATCGTGTTTTGAATAAACATGGTGATATTGATATGTTTACATATGTTAAACCTATTACGGAATTAGAAAGAACAATAAATGATGTAAGGTATGGTGATATTTTACTTTATGGTAGTAGTAAATTTAAAGTATTAACTGTAATTGATGATATTGTATTCCTTAGTGATAGCGATTTACAATCAGCACGTAGTTTTCATTCCATACATGATTTAATAGATGATGGATATATATTAGAAGAAATTAAAACTTCTGAATTAGTTCATCTTACCTTTGAAGATATTTCAAATGGAAAAGGCAAAGGAATCCCACCTGAATTAATTAGAGTTAAAAAAACCTAAGTGGTGGAATTGGTAGACACACTTGGTTTAGGGCCAAGCTCCGAAAGGATTGTGGGTTCAAATCCCACATTGGGTACTTTAACATTTTTTATGAAAGTAAATGTTGTTTATATTAATAATTATTGTATTTTTGTATTGTAAATTTAAAATAAAGAAAAAATTATGAGAAAAATTAAAATTATGTTTGTTGCTATTATTATGATAGCATTATCAAGTTGTAATTGTGATGCTCAAACCTTTGGCAATCATACATACCTTGGTACTACGGTACCAGTATCATATACAATGATTAGCAACAGTTCATTACAGATCGAAAGTGTTGAAAATACCTTTAATACTTATGTAATAGTTATTAAAGAATTTAATAAAGCTAATGGTAATCAAGATGTAATTCATTATACATTTTTAGATAATGAAAATACATTTTCTATTAACCTTAACATTGATTTTGTAAGAAATCAAAATTGTATATATTTATTATGGATAGATGCAGCATATTATAAATCTACTATGATAGAAGATTTTACCATGTATCGAATTAAAGAATATATTTAAATAATATAAATCCCTGTGAGCGAGCGGTTAAGCTGTCAGTCCTTCAAACTGGATACCTCGGTTCAAATCCGAGCAGGGATACCAAACAAAAATACCCTTGTATGCCTTGTGGTGAGGAACATGACTGTCACTCATGTCAAAATAGACGGTTCGAAACCGTCCTGGGGTGCAAATTTTAAAATCAATTAATTATGATTTTACAAAAAGTAGCTAACTTCATTTACAAGCAATGTGAAAATTCCAAAGATGATAAATCATTTCAATTTTGGTATAACATAGGAATGCAATTAAATGATTATGCTATAAACAAATTCAATATATATTTATCTTAATGTTAATAATTAAAATCATATGTTTTATCTTTGGGATACAATTTGAACATTATTTAATTATATTTCTTAATTACAAAAATTTATTTTTTATATATTTATTATTATAAAAAGATAATTAATTAAAACACATCATTTAATTAAAATATATTAAATGTTAAAAGCTTATAAATATAGAATTTTTCCTACTGATATCCAAAAATCTCAATTATCAAGATTTTTTGGTGTTACAAGATTAGTATATAATTTAGGTCTCGAAACAAAAACTAATGCATATGCTACTCATAAAAAAGCTATATATAAATATGATTTAATTAATCAATTACCAGCCCTTAGAAATGAATTTGATTATGTTAAAGAATGCCCTTCACAAGTATTACAACACGCTTTGATAAATTTAGATACTGCTTATGGCAACTTCTTTAAAGGTAGAGGTTCATTTCCTAAATTTAAAAATAAATTTAAAAAACAATCTATTATATTTCCACAAGGATATAAAATTGATTTTGATAATAATACAATATTTTTACCTAAACTTAAATCATTATCTATTGATTATCATAGAAAATTTAAAGGTGATGTTAAAAGAGTTACATTATCAAAAACAACTACAAATAAATATTTTGTTTCACTATTAGTAGATAATCATAAAGAATTACCTAAAAAACAACGTATAATTGAAAACACAAGTGTAGGAGTTGATTTTGGTATTAAACATTTAGCAATAACTTCTGATGGTGAATATTTTGAAAATAAACATTTTTTTAAATCAAAACAAAAACAATTAAGAGTTGAACAACGCAACCTTTCAAGAAAAAAGAAAGACAGTAATCATTATTTAAAACAAAAATTAAAAGTAGCATTGTTGCATGAAAAAATTCGTAACCAAAGAATGGATTTTTTGCATAAATTATCTACCTATTTAGTTCAAAACTATGACAATATCATATTAGAGGATTTAGCAGTATCAAACATGATTAAAAACCGTAAATTATCAAAAGCCATACAAGAAATGGGTTGGGGTCAATTAAGATCAATGATTGAATACAAATCAAATTGGTATGGAAAAAATGTAACCATTATAGGTAGATTTGAACCATCATCCAAAATATGTTCAAATTGTGGACATATTAAACAAGATTTAAAATTAAAAGATAGAATGTATAAATGTGAATCTTGTGAATTTGAAATGGATAGAGATTTAAATGCTTCAATAAATATAAGAACTTTTGGGTTGAGGAACAAACCCAGCGTTACACAAAGTGATGGATTACCATGTGCTTGTAACGTAGAAGCCCAATGTCTTTAGACTTGGGTAGTTCACGGAAGCATTAATCCTTACAATTGCTATAATTATAACATTAGTAGTATATATTATATTTAATACAGCCACCTAAGAAGAAAACTACAGATGTTAATGGTTATGTATATATTCATAAACCTGTACATTGTTCTAATTGTGGTAGTGTAGATAATTATGTTGATGTATATGTAGAAAAAGAAGGAACATGCAGAAAATGTACACATAAA
>Ga0307992_1002658_pt1 | contig 10109 bp, 12 predicted proteins | sample EllFjometagen133_FD_203162 | JGI IMG/M metagenome (GOLD analysis project Ga0307992, IMG submission 203162) | Marine microbial communities from Ellis Fjord, Antarctic Ocean - #133 | ecosystem: Environmental > Aquatic > Marine > Unclassified | place: Southern Ocean | collected 2014-10-08
AGACAGCCTTTATATCGCCGGAAACAGCGCCGTCGGTGTATTCCACAACACTGGTCTTCATTATCTGAGCCTCTGTAATGGCGGAATCGTATCGTATCCTTCCCGCTGTTTTAACACCGTGTCCTTTTGCCTCTCCTTCAATCTGTTTCGTAATATCGGGGTTTAGATCCCACTTATTGATGCACACAACCGTCGGAATTCGAAAATGCGAGGTGAGTTCCGCTACCCGCAGTAAGTCGTGCTGACCTGAAAGCGTAGGTTCTGTTACAACCAGTACGAGGTCAGCACCCGTTATGGATGCAATAACGGGGCATCCTATTCCCGGTGAACCGTCAACAATTATGTAGTCGAGATCATCTCTACCCGCAATATCGCGTGCTTTCTGACGAATCAGCGTTACCAGTTTCCCCGAATTTCCCTCGGCCATGCCAAGCCTTGCATGTACCATAGGCCCGTAGTTTGTAGACGATGTATACCACTCACCATTCACGGCCGGTTCAAATGATATTGCATCAACCGGGCATACACGCACACAAACTCCACATCCTTCACAGAATATGGGATTTATCTGAGGTGTATCTGCTGTTTTCCCATTACCTGTGACCGGGTAATGTATTGCATCAAAGCGGCATTCTTCTATGCATCTATCACAGGATATACACTTGTCTTCCAATATTTTTGCTTTCTTGCCGCCGCTGAAATCTTCCCGGTGTTCTATCTTGGGATTGAGAACAAGATGCAGATCTGCCGCGTCTACATCACAATCTGCTAGGACTTTCTTTCCCGCTATTGCCGCAAAGGCTGCCACAATGCTTGTTTTTCCGGTACCGCCTTTTCCACTTATTACAACAATTTCTTTCATGATATTAACTTTCCGTTGCTGCTTTTTCCTGTTGTTCTGTATGGAGAGCATTCTGATAGAGATCCGTAATCTTCGCCCAGCAGGTTTCAAATGTTTTTTTATATTCCGGTAATGCGTGAATCACCATCTCCCCTCGCGAATAGGCTTCGGCTATTCTGCGATCGTCTGGTATTTCCAGGATAATTTCGATTTCTTCTCTTTTACAGTATTTTTTAACATCTTCATTGCCAACATCGGAACGGTTAATGGCTACAGCAAATGGTATATTCAGCTCTCTGACCATTCCAACGGCAAGTTCTAGATCGTTCAACCCAAAAGGAGTGGGTTCCGTAACCAGAAGGACAAACTCTGCGTCCTTTACTGCTGCAATAACGGGACAGGATGTTCCAGGAGGAGAATCGATAATCAATATATCCTGTTCTCCAGCAGCTTTCTTGACTCCGTCGATAACCGCCGGAGACATGAGTTCTCCGATATTGAGCAATCCATGCACAAAACGGATTCCATTGGTTTTTCCCTCTTCAATAACGCCTACCTCTCTTGGTACCTCTATGAATGCATCCTCAGGGCAGAACATTTTGCATGCGCCGCATCCATGGCAAAGTTCAGGAAATATCAGTACCTTGCCCTTAATTACGGCAATAGCGCTGTACTCACAAACCTCTGCACAAATACCGCATCCCGTGCATTTCTCTTCGATGACTTTCGGCATTAATACTGTGGCAGGTGCTGTTGATTCAATTTCCGGTTTCAGAAAGATATGGCAGTTCGGTTCTTCAACATCACAGTCCAATATCTGAATGGTTCTACCCGTGTTGGCAAGAGTTAAAGCAAGGTTTGTCGCTATTGTTGTCTTACCGGTGCCGCCCTTTCCGCTGGCAATGGCTATCTTCAAGGTGTTGCTCCTTTCTAACCCATAGTAATAACGCCAAGAGGGCAGCTATCAATGCATATCCCGCACCCTGTGCATTTATTTTCATCAATTATGGCCACACCATTCAGTATGATTGCATTTACAGGACAGGATCCAATACACACTCCACATCCATTACACTCTTGAGCGTTAACACGGGCCACCACATTGCCTTTGCCCTTTTGGGCCTGATCGATCCGACGGTTAATATCCTGAAGTTGTTTCTCGAGAAGACGGGCTTCCTCTTTGAGCGTATCTGTTTCTTCTCCCCGTGCCGTCTGTGGCGAAATTATCCTACCAGGAGAGCCTGCTGCCTGACCGGCACTCATCCCCATACCGCGACCACCGCCCATTCCCATACCACGGCCGCCGCCCATTCCCATACCACGGCCGCCGCCCATTCCCATACCACGGCCGCCGCCCATGCTCTGGCTACCTTCTATGCTCTGACCACCACCCATACCAAAATGGCTTGCCACATTGGGCTGGTCTGATGCAGTAAAAGTGCCTGCCTTGAATTGTTCAACTGCCTGACGGATAATTCCGGCAACGCCAACAATAACCTGGATACCTGCAGCTTCAAACACCTGGGATGCATTAGGGCCACAATTTCCCGTGAGAACATATTTTACATCATGTTCTGCCATCAACTGTGCTGACTGGATACCAACGCCGCCTCCGGCTGCGACATTGGGATTCTGTATGGCCTCAAATTCCATTGTCTCTGTATCTATAAATAAATAATATGGAGTCCGCCCAAAACGGGCTTCAACCTGGTCGTCGAGCAACGGACCCGTTGCTGTTACTGCTATTTTCATTCTTAACCCCTCTCCTGAAAAAAAGTATTGTTTAGCTATGGAAACTTTCACATACCAAAAAGTGAATTCGCAACGTAAACGTAAAGTAAGATAAGCATTCACTTCTCAAAACGCAACCCTGATAAAGAAAAAAGCGCTGGAGACAGGCAACAACTACATTGCAACCCAATTGCATACCAGCGCTTTCTCTGTGCTTGTTACTTTTTGGTCTCTTTTTCTAACTCCTCCATACGCGTTTTAATACCCTCCAGAGAATCCTCTAAATATTCCGCCTGGCCTTTTAACGCGTCGAGCTCTTGCTGTTTTGTCACAGCTTGCCCGTATGGTGCATTATAAGGAACTGTCCCCGTATAAGTTTGGTAAGGATAAGGAACCGTTCCTCCATAGCGTGGATCACCGTAAGCAGATCGCTGCCAACCAGTCAGACCGGTCGCGTAAAACCAGTTACGCCGTCCCCTTCCTCCACCACGGCCTGCTCCAAACCCACCTCCAAAAGCGAACCCGGAATAACCCGGCACTGAATAGCCGGCGCAATAACCGGTTGCTCTACCTGTCATTGGTCCCATTCCTGCGGGGCCTGTTCTATCTCCACCTGGCATGATACATACCTCCTTATACTGATTGTTGAAAAATGGGCCGTTTTACCGGTTCCGACCTCTACCGGATCCACCTTGACCCCGGCCTTGTCCTGTTCCGCGACTTTGTCCGGACCGACCAAAGCCTAAGCCCCTTCCCAGTCTGCGAAAAAACCCCATATTCTCCTCAGACACGGGCATTTCTTCTGTTCCTGTTTCGTAAGGTCCCAAGCCGCGACCGGTTTTTGGTCCCTGTCCTTGCGGTCCTGTTCTGTCTCCTCTTGGCATATAAATCACCTCCCTTCACGTATACTTAATGCTATCTGTATATAAACCAAAAACCCAAGCTCAGGCCCAGTGTCCTTCAATCGTCGATTCGCTTGTCTCCTGAAGTTTTCCTTCCTTCCACTCGGAGAGGGCCTGTTCCACCGTCATATCTGCCTTGACAATAAATATTCCGATAGATGCGGCGCTTAATGTCCTGAACGCATTGGGCCCCACGTTTCCGGTCAGAAGGGCTTCAACCCCAAGATTTGCTACGTTCTGGCCAGCTTGGATCCCCGCACCCTGCGCCGCGTTTACGTTCTGCTCATTGGAATGAGCTTCAAATGCGCCTGTTTCCGTATCCACTAAGATAAACCACTTTGCCCTTCCAAAACTCCGGTCAGTCTTGCTCGAAAGCTCTTTTCCGTATGATGTGATTGCGATCTTCATATATTCCATCCTTTTCTGTTATTAGTGTAGCTGTAGCCATGCCTTCTCCGTCCCATACCTTTTCCGAATCCTGATCCCTGCCGGTAACCTGGCAGCATAAAGCCCGGCTCAAGCAGACGCCCCGAGAAATAAGCGTTGAGCACATCATCCACCCTTCCCCTGAGAAACGGGACAATGCCTATCCCTGACGCCGTGATCATCCGCTCCATGGGTCTTGAAACCGCCCCACAGAGCAGTACCTGTATGTCAAGTTCCCTCAACCTTGCCACCTTTTCCACTATCGTGTTTCCAGCAAAATCTGCCATAGACCGGTCACTTATGATTCCGGATTTGGAATCAATGACCATAAGACAATCGGAAAAATCCAACACCGTTGAAACACAATCATTCCATACTGGCATGGCAAGTTTCATTTTCTCCACTCCTTTTACAGAATAAACATGTTACAAATACCGTGCCATAAAATTAGTCTCTCACACAAAAGAGAACGCGCAATTGTTACGGGTAATTACAGCGAAGAGCATTCTGCGGACATTGACAAGAGTTGCATAAATGCTACTATAATCGCAAATATGTGTCGCGTGAATGCGACTAGGAGGCTGTCCGAGAGTAGCTTCGTCGCGAGGTTGAGTCCGGGGTCAGGAATGTATGAACTGGATACCGGCCATAATAACAACTATAAGAACAAGAGCGGCATAATCTGTCGATGACATACGGAGATTTCTTAAGTAGGTTCTCGGGCCCCTTTTGTATCCACGGCCTTCCATGGCTGTTGCTGTTTCTTCCGCCTTTCTAAAAGAGCTTAAGACAAGAGGGAGTGCGAGAGATGTAATGTTCTTTATCTTCTTGATTATATTTCCCTTTTTAAAGTCTGCACCCCGTGCCATCTGGGCCTTTTTGATCCGGTCAACTTCTCCCAGAAAGGTCGGAACAAATCTGAGGGCGAGTGAAAGCATTATTGCGATATCATGGGTAGGAATTCCAAGGGGCCGGAGTGGTTTTAAAATACCTTCTATTCCACTGACAAGATCTGAAGGAACGGTGGTCATTGTAAGAATTGATGCGCTTATCACCAGAAACATAAATTGCCATGTTATATAGAGGCCCCTGTAGAAACCTTCATGTGTTATAGACAGCCCAAAAAAAGAAAACTGCACGATTGACGTACCTTCGGTAAATAAAAAGTGAAGGAGAAACAGAAGTATAAAGAAAACTATAAAGGGTTTGAGACTGCTGATAACGCGCTGAAATGTCAGGCGGGACATGAAGATTACAGCAATCATGAAGACGGAAAGTAAGAGCCCGGCATTAACATCCACCCTCAGTATAAGAATACTCAAGACGATAACTGACAATATTTTAATTCGCGGGTCCAACCTGTGTATGATTGAATTTCCGGGAACATATTGACCCCAGTTATACATTCTGTTCGCTCCCCGGAACCGGCAGATTATATGTGCTTTCCATGATCACTTTCTTTTTCACCATATGCTGATGGATTTTATGACGCATGCAGGTTTTGTAACCGGCTCAATATTTCAAGACACGCCTCATCGATGGTCAGAACATCTGTTCGAATATCTTCGCCTCTTTGTTTTAAACGCCATACCAGGTCTGTGGCAACGGGAATATCCAGTTTCAGCGCCTTCATCTGTTCAACTCTACCGAATACTTCCTTTGGTGATCCGGTAAACACTATGCGGCCTTCATTCATGACAATGATCCTGCCCGCGTTTACAATCTCATCCATATTGTGAGTAATATGAATAATGGTAATACCCTGTTTGTTAATTTCCTCTATGATTGACAAAATACGGTCACGACCCGATGGATCAAGATAGGAAGTGGGTTCGTCAAATATGATATACTCTGGCTTCATGGCAAGAACTCCGGCTATTGATACGAGGCGTTTTTCTCCGCCGGAAAGGGTATGGGGCTGACGCTCCGCGTGATTTTTCAGGCCCACCATCGCAAGGCTTTCATCAACTCTCTGCCTTATCTCCGGGGAAGGCAGTTCCAGATTTCCGGGGCCGAACGCGATATCCTCTTCTACGGTCATTCCCACAATCTGGTTGTCGGGATTCTGAAAGACCATTCCAACCCTGCGCCTGATCTCTTCCACGCAAGATTCATCATCCGTACCCATTCCATCCACGCTTACCCGTCCGTCCTCCGGATAGAGCAGGGCATTGAAATGTTGGACCAGCGTGGTCTTTCCGCACCCGTTCGGACCGATAATTCCTATATATTCTCCCTCATCAATTGTCATATTGATACGGTTCAGTACCGGTTCACTCGAACGGTCATATCTGAATGTTACATTTTCTACTTTAATCATTGATGCACCCGTAAAAAGCTCCACTATGCCGACACGTCGGTATTATAATGGGAAGTAACTCGTTTAACTCATTCCCGTTTCCCACCTTGTCATTCTCGCGAAAGCGGGAATCCAGGGGGAAATGAACAAAATCCTGGATTCCCGATCAGATCGGGAATGACAAGTTACTTGGAAGCCGTCAATCATTTCAAATTTTCTTAATATGTATCCTGCTTTTAATCTTTACTATCAGAAGAGTTGCTGCCGCAATCTTTATGGCATCCCCTATCAGAAACGGCAGAACGCCCACCGTAATCGCCTTTTGCAGGGAAAGATGCGCCACTACTGACAACTGCGCAACTCCACAGATATAGATGGCAACGGTTGCCACGATCAGCGATAGGGCTATCCACACATACCCGGAATGTTTTCTCGATTCCATCATTCTTCCGACTATGTACGCCCCGATGATAAATCCTATGAGATAACCCCCCGTCGGCCCTATGAGAACACCAAGGCCTGCCTTCCCACCGGCAAAAACCGGCAGCCCCATTATGCCAAGCAGGATATAGACAATCTGACTCAATGCACCCAGATACCCGCCAAGCATAGAGGCCGCAAGATACATAACAAAAGTCTGAAGCGTTATGGGAATCAACGGCAATGGAATTATAATATAAGCGCCTAACGCCGTCATAGCGCCAAACATGGCGGCATAAGACATTCCCCGTGTTGAAATTTTTCCGGCCATATCGTCTCCTATCTATTTAATAACTTAACATCTCCTGAAAATATTCTGTGCAGTGTTCCTGCCGAATCTTTCAGAACCAAGACTCCGTTCTCATCCACATTCACAACTTCGCCGGTATGTGATTGATTTACTAAATCTATCCGTACCTGCCTTCCGATAATATCAGAAAGCTCTTTCCATCGTTTCAGGACGGGGCCGAAACCGGATTTCCTGAAAAGTTCATAATATTTTTCAAGCCACTCCAGATAAGCCTTTAGAATCCTTCTCCTTGGAAACTGCCTGCCCGTTTCAAGGAGAATTGAAGTAGCTGTATCACTGATATCCGCAGGAAAAAGATCAGACGAAATATTAACATTTAATCCCAAACCGATTATCACATATTCAACAGCATCCATCTCGGTTCTGACCTCCGTCAAGATACCCGCCAGTTTCCTCCCATACATCATGATGTCATTCGGCCACTTTATCCTTACGTCCAGAGATGTCAAAGAAAGCAGCGCTTCAACCACCGCTACAGCCGCCATAAGGGTCAGTTTAGGAGATTCACTCGGGGCTAACCTGGGCCGTAATATAATAGAAACGTAGATTCCCTTCCCTTCAGGGGAGAACCAGCTTCTTCCCCTTCTCCCCCTGCCCAGTTCCTGCTCTTCCGCTATAATTACAGTACCTTCTGCAGCCCCTTCATCAGCCATATATTTTGCCCTGACATTAGTAGAGTCTGTCAAGCGGTGGTGGTAGATATCTCTCTTTCCAATGATTTTGGTATTCAGCCCTTCCTGAATTTCATTTTTAAGCAGGATTTCCGGCACATCTCTGAGGGAATACCCCTTTCTGCGGGATGATTCGATCACATACCCTTCTTCTTTCAGTTTATGTATATGCTTCCAGATGGCCGAACGGGTCATGTTCATTTCTTGGCCCAGAGATTCACCCGAGACCCAATCGTCCCTTTTTTCCTTTAAGCTGGCAAGTAACTGATCTTTCGTGGTCATTGTCCATTAAACTCTCAGAGCTTTAGACTCCCGCAACTTGTCCGGGGTAGTGTTGTGTGTGCTTCATACTTCCTCCCGTACACAATGTCAACCTGTATTTGAATTGTGGTTGACTCAATTTTATGCACTTTTCTTCATTAAGTTCGCGGGGGGATTTGGGGGAAAAGCATAGATGCAGTACGACGGTTTCGTGACAAACTCCATCATATCGCTTTGCAGCAGGTAGTGGAAAATATGGTGTAAAAAAGACACAGCCCCGAGCCAGACTGTGCCTGCCCGTTGAGGAATTTTAAGTTGTTCAGCCTTTATCCGGCATTCTAACAGTTAACACGGGGACTTTGCTTCCCCGGAGTACCTTATCAGTAACACTTCCAAAAGCCCATCGAGTAATACCATGTCGTCCATGTGTCGACATAGCCACCAAGTCAGCTTCAACCTCGGCTTCAGCTTTAATGATCTCTTCAGCAGAAGATGTACCGAATGCCACTTCACATCTTACGGTAATTCCTTTACCTTCGAGACATTCAGCGGTATTTCTCAGGTAGTCAATTGCCTGCACCTTCATTTGCTCCAGCTCACTCGCAGTATAGGGAATCTCGACAGCTTCATCCCCCGTGGCAACAGCGTAGGTCAATAATGTAATTACCTGGAAGAGAATGACTTCTACCTTGCTCCCCAGCGCCAGCTTAGACACCATTTCCTCAACGTGATGCAGGGCAGTTTCACCTGCTGCAGATCCATCCAATGGAATTAAAAATTTTTGAGACATTATTTACCTCCTTATACTTCAGATAGGGGTTAAACTGTTCCCCTGAGTTGAGTTACTGTTTCTTCAAATGAGAAATGTGATCAACCGGATGAACCCATAACATCTCTTGCAATGACAATTCTCTGCACCTCTGAACTTCCTTCATAGATGGAAGTTACCCTTGCATCACGATAGAGCCTCTCCACCTTGTATTCCGTCATATACCCGTATCCCCCATGTATCTGGAGGGCCTTATAGGATGCCCTGTTTGCGAGTTCCGATGCGAACAGTTTTGCCATTGATGCCTCTTTTGTAAACGCCAGGCCCAGGTCCTTCTGGTTGGCGGCGGACAGGGTAAGCAGTTTCGCCGCTTCTATCTGTGTGGCCATATCGGCAACCATCCACTGGATCGCCTGGAAAGAGCTGATAGTCTTGCCGAATTGCCTGCGAGCATTTGCATATTTAACGGCTTCATCCAGGCATGCCCTTGCTATTCCCAGCGATTGTGAGGCAATCCCTATGCGCCCACTGTCCAGTGCCGTCATTGCAACCTTGAATCCCTGCCCTTCTCTGCCCAGTAGATTCTCCTTTGGAATCCTGCAATCATCAAAGATAAGCTCGACCGTGTTTGATGCCCTAATGCCCATCTTTTTCTCTTTTTTCCCCACAGAAAAACCGGGAAATTCTTTTTCTACTATAAAGGCGGAAAGGCCGCGATTTCCCTTTTTGGAATCAGTTCTTGCTATCAGGTTTATTAAGTCCGCATATCCTCCGTTGGTGATAAAGTTCTTTGTCCCGTTTACGAGGTAATAATCACCCATATCTTCTGCCCGTGTTTTTATGCTACCCGGATCCGAACCTGCATCAGGCTCCGTAACCGCGAAGGCACCGAGCATTCCCCCACTGGCTAATGGTTCTAAATATTTACGCTTTTGCTCTTCATTTCCGAACTTCAAGAGTGGTTCACAGGAAAGATTTGTTACCGACATGGTAACCGCGGTAGAAGCGCACGCATAGGCTATCTCCTGCAGCGCCAGGGAATAGCTGACAGCGCCGGCACCCGAGCCTCCATACCCGACGGGAACCATCATGCCCATCAGGCCGAGCTGCCCCATCTTTTTGACCACATCAACGGGGAACATCTCCTCCTCATCCCTTTTGCCCGCGAAGGGTTCAAGCTCCCTTTTCGCGAAATCCCCGGCCATCAATCTGATCATTTCCTGTTCGCTTGTCAGATGAAACAATGTGACCTCCCTTCCTTAAGGAATGTAGATTACAATAAGAAGTTCTGTAGTTTTCTTTGCCGGATTACTGAGTTTATGATGAAGAGCGGAGTCAAAATGCATGTTTTCCCCTTCATCGAGTTTTGTAATGTTCTCACCGACCTGTATGGTAAGCCCACCTTTTAAAACGTAGATG
>Ga0307992_1002659_pt1 | contig 10105 bp, 6 predicted proteins | sample EllFjometagen133_FD_203162 | JGI IMG/M metagenome (GOLD analysis project Ga0307992, IMG submission 203162) | Marine microbial communities from Ellis Fjord, Antarctic Ocean - #133 | ecosystem: Environmental > Aquatic > Marine > Unclassified | place: Southern Ocean | collected 2014-10-08
CGTTGCCTGCGTCTGGGTTGAGCTCATTTTCATTCCAGGGTACATATTCCTCCAGACTCATCCAGTGATCTGTGGAATCCGTATCCAGCCAAACTCCCTGTCTCTTTTTCTGCTCAAACTGGGATATCCTAATTTCGTAGAAGAGTCGCTCAGAGAGGGTATGTGTGAGGTTCAGGGCGATTTGTTGACTGGAGGCAGCATGTTGATAATATTGCTCCGGGATGTAGAACCAGCTGTGGCTGTAGTTCTGATATGAACGCCCTGAAGCTCTATACATGGTATTGATCTTGAGCCGAGGAATACCCGTAAAAGTTAATTTGGCAAAATATGATTCTTCAAGACTAAAGCCAAAGGGTAGATAATTGGCGTGATCAGTGAATTCCCCGGATACAAAGAGTGCCAGTTTTTCGCTTATCAGTGGACCACCGACAAACCAATTGATTCGACCTCCTTCGTTTTTCAGGCTATCGCCACTTTCTTGAAAAGCTCCCACTCGACTTTCCACTCTAGCACTCCAGGTCCTGCCACCTTCCCGGGTGACAATGTTTACCACACCGCTCAAGGCATTTCCATATTCAGCGTTAAAGGTGCCTGATAGGAGACTTAATTCTTGAATGGCGTCATTGCCCAGGTCAGTGGCGAATCCGCCTAACAGGGGGTCCTGTACAAACATACCATCAATGAGATAAGAAACTTCATTGGATCGGCCACCTCGAATATTCAAGTTTGAGCCCGAGCCCACTACACCAGCCTGCAAGGACAGGGCATCACCAACGTCAGCAAGGGGGAGGGATTCAAATTGTTCCTGAGTGACCACGCCCATGGAAGCTGTCAAATCCATTTTGATTGCGACAGTTGAGGCAACAACCACAACTTCTTCACCCTCTAACACAGCGGGTTTCAACTTGATATCAACTCTGGAAGTGAGATCCACTCTCACATCCATATTCTCAACAATCATGGTCTCGTAACCAATGAAGGATATCCTCAGATCATAGGTCCCCGGGGAAATATTCAGGATGGTAAAGTGGCCATCTATGTCTGAGATCCGACCATAATTGGTCCCTACCAACTGAATAGTGGCACCCACGATGGGTTCGTTTGTCTCAGCCTGGCTAATGGTTCCGCTGATCTTGCCGGTGACACCGGCAGAAAGTGAAAATGGGATGCCTGTGATGGCAATCAGGAGCCACATAAAACTGGCTATTCGGACATATTTTGAGGTGTTAGCTTGTTGGCTCATCTGAGATTCCATTGATTAATTCATAGTGTGATAACATTAATTGGGCTCTGGCTGGATCAAGATGTGCGCACTCAGTGGCCAGGGCATTGATGATGACTGAAATGGCTGCGAAAGCATTTGTATATAATATGTTTTTACTTTTAACAGGGAGGGAAATATCAGTATGGAAGCTTATGGGGGCAGCCTGCTTGTTCGTAATAGCGATGACCTTTAAACCCTTTTCTCTGGAAAGTTTTGCCAGTTGAATAGTATCCTTTGAGAAGGGGGGATACGAAAAAGCGATTAAGGTGTCCTGTTTTTCAAAAAAGGCCAGCTGCTCCAGGAAATTGGTGTCACCGGTACGCAGAGAGATGGCCGGAACACCGACCTGGTTAAGCTGATAGGCCAGAATCTCCGACATGAGATGAGAAATCCCCAACCCAGCTGTATAGACCCTGTTTGCACCGAGAATATATTGAACAGCGATCTTGAAATCAGCGCGATTCAAGTGGTTTAAAGTATCATTAATATCAACGACATCCTGGTTTGCCACTCGGCTAAGGACGTCTCCGTCCAGGGTCTCGATACGGGATACATAGTCCCGATTCAAATCGCTTTTATGCAGATTAACAACGTCATCCCGCATGGCTGTGTACCCGGAGAATCCCAGCCGTTGAGCCAGACGGACTACACTGGCTGTGCTGGTCCCGGCTTCACCAGCCAAAGTATGGACGGTCCAGAAGGGAATCTCTTCAATATGATCAATGACAAATTCTGCTAGAATCTTCTGATTGCGAGGCATATCCTGGTGCAGAGACCGGATTCGTTCTTTTACCATAATTTGCGTCCAAATATCATCCTCGAACCAGTATTATGCTGGTTCGAGGATATTGATTATTTTTATTTTAGAAGTGTCATCTTTTTATTGATCTGAGTGCTTCCCGACCTCAGGCTATAAACATATACACCAGAGGGCAGCTCAGAGCCCACCATGAGATGTGTATAACTTCCAGCAGCCATCCACTCATTGTGGATCGTCTTTACCAGCTCACCACGAATATTGAACACGTCAAGCGAAGTAAATCCAGCTTCTGGTAGGGTAAAGCTGATCTGTGTTGAAGGATTAAAGGGGTTCGGATAATTTTGAGACAGGGTTGCAACCTCAGGTAGAATTTCAGACGCATCAACACCCACGGTGAAAATGGAGTGATAGGCAGTCTCAGCGGCAACCATATTGGTCTGCAGATTCTCCAGGGTTACTCCATGTGCAATACCGTAATAAAAATCGATACCAACATTTGGCTCCATGGTCATGGGGGTTGTTGAGGGGATTGAAACAATCCCACCGTCTGGATCGGTTTCAACAATAGTGCTGTCAAACTGACCATAATTCATCCAGTTGAAAAGGTCTGCATCTGAACCGTTGTAGCCACTATACCAGACAAATTGACGCAGGGAAACCATGGAATGCGATAAAAATTTCAGTCCAAAATGGTCGCTACCCGCACGAGTTATTTCAAGAAATTCACCATCGGTATTCCAGTTATTCACACCATCATAATCGCCGTCAATCTGGGGAATAATATCAAAACCTAATCTTGCATTAATTGCCACATCTGCAGTATTGGTAACAAGCATGTGAACGATAAGATATTCTGTACCATTCCAGGTATATGGTGAGATCTCAGCATGGATATCTGGGGGAGCAAAGGAGTAAAAGTTATTGATACTTGCAAAACCTTCCATATCGCTCAGCGTTGGGTCGGCAACAAGCATGGCAGGAATATCTTCATCTGCATCCTCATTATAATCAAAGACGGTAGTATCAGCCGCAGCGACCAGCAGGGTTATTCTATCAATCTGCTTTGTAGTATCGCCTGTAGTAACAGGACCATAGATTTCAAGCTCACCATAACCTTTCATTTTAACCCCGATTGAATCAGAGCTTACCCACACCTGAGCAAATGTCAGGAGGGGTAGTAGAATAAAAATTACCAAACTAAACCGGGTAACGTTTTTCATCATGTACATCCTCTCTTGTTATTTGTTATTAGACATCACGGGTCTCCTACCAGCCTATTAAGAAAGGAGGGATTAAAAACAGAAGACCTAAGACAAAAAATATTAATTCGAGGGGAAGCAGCCATTTAGCCCATCTTTCCCAGGGTATATCAGCGAGTGTGAGAACGCCCATGGTGACAGCAGAGGTAGGAATGATCATATTACCAAATCCATCACCCATTTGATAAGCTAAAACTGCCGTTTGTCTGGAAACACCAACCAGGTCAGATAGTGGCGCCATGATGGGCATAGTTAAAGCTGCCTGCCCACTACCAGAGGGCACAAAGAAATTGATAAAGGTTTGTGTGATGAACATGAACTGTGACGAAACTACGGGATGGAAGTTGACAATGAGGGAGGATAGAGCATTCAACATAGTGTCGATGATATGTCCATCCGCTGCAATAATCAGGATTCCCCGGGCCAGCCCGATGATGAGGGCTGTCATCACCAGATCTTTAGCACCAGCTGAAAAAGAGCCGGTAATTTCCCGGCTGCTCAATCGTCCCACCAGACCCACGAGAATGCCGGTTATGAGAAAAAGACCAGCGATCTCTTCAATGTACCATTGACGAGCTAATACACCCCAGACCAGCACTACCAGACCAGCAATAAATACGAGCAGGGCACGACGGTGCTCTAAAGTCAGGGTTAATTCAGTGGAATCCGTCTGATTTAGGTATTTCGCTCTTTTTTTAGCATCATCTTTATAGGTAAGGCTTCGGGTGGGATCCTGCTTTATCCGTTTGGCATACCGCATAACATAAATAATGGCAATAGCTGTGACCATGAGCCACAGGAGAAAGCGGTAACCCAATCCTGAGAATAGCGGTACTTCTGCAATCCCCTGAGCTATTCCAACAGTGAATGGATTTAGGAATGCACCGGCAAAACCTACGCCTGCACCCAGAAATGGAATGGCGACGCCAACCATGCTGTCATAACCAATCTTGATGGACAGGGGAATGAAAATGATGATAAAGGGGATGATTTCCTCACTCATTCCGAAAACGGCTCCAGCCAGGGAGAAAATGGTCATAAACAGAGGGATGATTAACGCTCTCACCAGAGCAGATCGGTCATGGGCTTTTGCCAGGGTTGAAATTCCGGCTGTGATTGCCCCGGTGCGCTGTAGGATGCCAAAGACACCCCCCACAAGGAGCACGAATCCCACAATAAGGGCTGCATCGACAAAGCCTCGGATAGGTGCCATGAGCACGGCTCCAAATCCCTGAGGATTGCTATCAATCTCATGAAAAGTGCCTGGAATGACCTCGCTTCGTCCGTTTACCTCGTGAGTATCAAACACACCACCGGGAATGATCCATGTAAACCCGGCAATAAGAATTAAAATGCTGAGAAGAATTACAAAAGTGTCAGGTGCTTTATGTTTAGCCAACGTACTCAACGGATGCGTTCTCCCGTAATCAGGCTGAATCGGTCTCCATTGATGAGTAGATGGACTTTCATCCCCTCTACTCCAAAATTATTCAATTCATCTACTCGAATATCGCTGCTCTGTCTGGCATCATAAATGATGACACTTGCATCTCCCAGAACCTTGAAGGTCCGATCCGGGTTAACCAGGATCGCCGTACTTTCATCGATACCGATACCCAATAACTCGGGGTGCTCAAGAACCACACTGATGAGTCGATTATTGCGGTGTCTTTTGATGTGGTGCTGATCAATAACGGCTTCTGTTAGCCAGCCAAAACCTTGGACTGTTTCAATATTGTTTAGTGCGATTGTACTATATGGTCTATCTGCATTTTTGTTAATGTGCTCTTCACCGGTGATCATTAATTCACTCTGAATTGCGGCTCCGGCACTGGTGCCACTGATCAGGCCACCTCTTTTATAAAGAGCATTGATTTCTTTTAATAATTCAGTTTCAAGCAAGAGTTGTGTCAGACGACTTTGATCACCACCGCTAAAGAAAATGGCAGTCGCACTGCTAACCTGCTCCAGATTGACTTGGTTGTCTACATTACTGCTATCCAACATGAGATAACTTACTTCACCGGCCCCATATTTTAGAATATCCTTCTGTTGGTAAAGAGCAGTTTCCAGGGGCTCACCGCTGGCCTGAGGGATAATCACAAATCGTGAGGCTGAACCACCTGCAATATCAACAGCGGCTTGCATGATTTCTGCCGTCCTCTCACCACCACCAATAATCATTAAATGACCTTTATTCTCCGAAATCGGGGACTGGTTTTCACAAGAAGTCATGGCCAGGATGAGTGTTAATAATATGATTTTAAATTTCATTTAGCATCAACTCCATGGCGATTCTGGTACTATTTAATATATCTTCATATAAGACAAATTCATCGTTTGAGTGGGGGTTCTGGGCGCCGATGCCCAGATTGATGGTGGGAATACCCTTGGCATTGAGGACATTTGCATCACTCCCGCCAAATGAAGAGACTGCTTGAGCATTTATCCCCAGATTCGTAATGCATTTAATCAGATGTTTACGGACAGGAGCATCTTTACTGATCTCATAAGGTTGGAAATCCCACTCAGATTGAAAGTCAAAGCTGGCACCTGATCCTTTAAGCGTTTGATTGAAAATCTGGTTCACCTGATCTTCTATTTCATCGGCGCGTTCATTGTTGCCTGATCGAATCTCGCCAACCATTTCCACCTGGGGAGGGACCACATTGGTGGCTGCGTGAGAATGGAAGGGACCGATATTCATGGTCGTATTGATGTCAATTCTTCCCAACGGTAGGGCGCTAACGGCTTTGGCAGCGAGTTGCAGAGCATTGATGCCCGCTTCAGGTGCTATCCCGGAGTGGGAGGCTCGGCCTTGCACTTCGATCTTGAATTCTTTCGCTCCAGGAGCTTTAATGATGTAGAGGCCAGGGCGATGGCTTGAATCAAAGGCATAGGCTTGTTGAATATTTGGGTCAGGGATCAAATGTCTTGATCCAGCCAGGCTAGTCTCTTCGCAGATGGTAAAAACAATTGTAAACCCTGGAGACTCCAGGGTTTGGGCTGTGATCAGATCCAGAGCCGATAGCAAGGCAGTGATACCTACCCGGTTATCTACACCAAGAACCGTTTTGCCATCAGATGTTATTCGATCGTCCAACAACACAGGGCAGACCGAGGCTGTTGATCTCGCCGTATCCATGTGGGACATAAATATGGTAGAGCCACCATTTCCATAGGTGATGATGACATTCCCGGTAAGCGTGCCACCGTCTTTCCCGGCATTATCTTCCTTACAGGCAAGTCCTCTTGCTCGGGCAAATTCCAGGAGGTAGTCTGCCACTGGGCGTTCCTTCCCAGAGGGGGCGTCCAGCCTTGCCAGCTCGAGAAAACGATTAATCAGGGACTGTGGATCAATTTTCATAGTGTAATGAATGTTTCATATTTATTATGTAATGTAAAGTATGTTACGATTATAAGTTAGCATGTACCCTGTGTCAAGTATATTACGAGGGTGCTTTGAATCGTGTTTCTTCAATCAAAATTGTAAGAGAAATCGATGAGATATAGCTAAGTTTAAATGAATTCATTCTACAACTATATGACATTATTTTTAGGTTAACGGCTCAAAATATCAATACCTGTATGTGATGGTGGTTAAAATGAATAATAAAAACAGAGGAATGTTATGAGAATGTTGCTGATATGTCTATTGGGTTTCAGTCTGGTGACTTGCGATGTTAAGTCAGACAGGCTGGAATGGTCTCTGGTTTTACATGGTGGTGCTGGAACGATTAAACAGGAAAATATGGCGCCTGGACAAGAAGATCGGATTCGTTCAGCGTTTCAGCAGGCACTGGAAGCCGGTCAGCAGGTTTTGTCAGAAGGTGGCAGCGCTATGGATGCTGTTGAAACCTCGATTCGGATACTTGAAGATTCTCCTGAATTTAATGCAGGCAAGGGAGCGGTATTCACAGCAGCAGGGACCAACGAACTCGATGCCTCGATCATGGATGGTAAAAGCCTGAACGCAGGTGCGGTGACCGGTGTCCAAATGATAGCAAATCCCATTTCATTGGCGCGCCGCGTGATGAATGATTCACCCCATGTGATGCTAGCCGGGAGAGGTGCAGAAGCTTTTGCCCTGGAACAGGGTATAGATACAGTCACCACTGATTATTTCTGGACCCAACATCGCTGGAAGCAATTGGAGGCGAAAAGGCATGCTATCAGCGGGGATAGGACTGAAAAGCACGGTACGGTTGGAGCAGTAGCCCTGGATCATGATGGAAATCTTGCTGCAGGTACATCCACCGGTGGCATGACAAATAAGAGATTTGGGCGTATCGGGGATTCACCCATTGTTGGAGCTGGAACCTATGCTAATAATAAAACCTGCGCTATCTCCGCCACTGGGCATGGTGAATATTTTATGCGTTTGATGATTGCTCACGACATAAGCGCTGGAATTGAATATGGGAATCAAAGCTTGAAGGCATCCGCTCGACAAGTGATTCAAGGCAAGCTTACAGATATTGGAGGAATGGGGGGGATTATTGGGCTTGATAAAAGTGGACATCGGGTGATGGAGTTTAATACGATGGGAATGTACCGTGCATGGACAGATTCAAACGGCGATACGGGTATCCTGTTCTATGATAGATAAGTGAGCTTGCCGCAACGATTTACATATCGACAATTATCAGGGCTGTTTCTTCCCTTAGTCCTTTCGGTTGCTAGTCCATATTGTTTGAAGATATGGTGCACCTGTGGGGAACGCCTGTCACCAGCACCCTTCAAGCCCTTATATAGTAACAAAAAACGGGGCCACGTTTTTGATTCCGATTTCGGAGTCATATATCCATTTACCCCAATATGGTGATGGGCAGGCCCCAATCGGGCAGGCTACACATTTTTTTAATGTTAGCTAAAATGAATAATATTAATTAGATATAATTTGACATATGCTTTCTTACAAGCAGGGGGTCGGGGGTTCGAATCCCTCAGCGCCCACTCGACTCAATATTGTTTACAATATTGGGTTCACTATTTCGGCAGGGAACATTATTTTGTTGAGATATTTGAAAAAGGTGTCACTCGATACTTCACTCGATTACCGCGATTGAAGTGAAGCCTCAGAATGCTGGAGTATCGAGTATAAACAAATCTGAGTGTACGAACTGTATGTAAAGTTCGGTAGTCGATGACTTAACCCCCCAAGCCCTTGGCCACTTCGGTGGCTGGGGGCTATTCTATTTTAGATCTGCACAAGGGACATTGATTTCCTAGACGATATTCTGTTAAACCCTATCCCTCAGTTATTCCCAGTTACACTAAAAAGAGCATGTGCAACTGGTGATACAATTTGGCTCAATAACCATCGTTTATGAGACCGCTAAATAACCCCTGAATAATGAGACACCCTTTTTGAGACGGATTCAACCTTGCCCGATAAGTCGTGTCAGGGTATCTTTAGCCTTTCTGAGAACGAACAAGATTATAAGTATAGATTATTCACAAATGAATTCATGGGGGATTCCATGGGTAAAGAGCGGAAAAGTCTCAGCGAATTTATACAGGAACTACGCAATCGACGCGTTTTTCGGGTAGCTACTGTTTATCTGGGGACCGCTTTCGTCACTCTGGAAGCCGCTGGTATGATCTTTCCCCGCTTAGGATTGCCAGACTGGACAGTGACGTTAATTATGGCCATCTTAATCCTAGCTTTCCCTGTTGTAGTTGCACTAACCTGGTCTTTCCAGTTAACTGAAGAGGGGCTCAAACGTTCTCCCAAGAGTGGTGAAAAACCAAGCACAAGAAGAAGCCTACTTACCAGCAATGCGATCATTGCGATATTGCTAATCGTAATTGTTGGACTTCTTATTTATCCACCCTTCAAAGGTGAGACAGTTACACAATTTGGTGGAAAATCCGTAGCTGTCCTTCCCTTTACCCCATTTACCATCTCAGAGGAGAATCAAAGCTTCGCCGATGGTGTCCATGATGACATTTTGACTCAATTATCAAAGATTAAGGATATAAAGGTAATCTCTCGTACATCAGTCGTACAATATAAGAACACGACTAAAACTATCAGTGAGATTGCAAGAGAATTAAATGTACATCACGTTCTAGAGGGTAGCGTTAGAAGAGCAGGTAACCAGATACGGATTGTGGCTCAACTGATCAATGCTGACACCGACAATCACATATGGTCAGAGACCTATGATAGAGATTATGCCGATATTTTTGCCATCCAAAGTGATGTGGCTAAACAGATTGCTGCTGCCTTAAAAGCGACCTTGACTCCTGAAGAGAGTGACTATATAGATGAAATCCCCACGGATAATCTGGAGGCCTATGATTACTTTTTAAAAGGAAAGTATTTCTGGAACACAACTGTCAGTAAAGAAGGCAACCAGAAAGCAGTGGATATGTTTACCAAGGCCACAGAGCTGGATCCGGACTTTGCTCTGGCTTATGCCTGGGCTTCCATAACCCATTCTGCTTTATACGCTTTTTTGGAATGGGATCACACCAAGGAACGCAAAGAGTTAGCCAAAAGTACCCTGGACCAGGCTATTGCTATAGACCCTCATCACCCCATAGTTCACTTTGCTGAAGGTAATTATCAAAACGACTGTTTAAATAATCCTCAACATGCCTTAAAAGAATTTGAGATTGCCCTTAAGGGAGAGCCTAATAATGGTGAAATAGCCATGTATATTGGAGAAGCGCACAGTAGTTTAGGTAATTGGGAGCAAGCCGAGAAAGCTCTTTTAAAAGCAGTTGAATTAGATCCTTTGAACTTTTTTGTTGTACGGGATGTGGGGTGGTATTACTGGAGGCAACGTCAGTTCCAAAAGGCAGACTATTATT
>Ga0307992_1002660_pt1 | contig 10104 bp, 4 predicted proteins | sample EllFjometagen133_FD_203162 | JGI IMG/M metagenome (GOLD analysis project Ga0307992, IMG submission 203162) | Marine microbial communities from Ellis Fjord, Antarctic Ocean - #133 | ecosystem: Environmental > Aquatic > Marine > Unclassified | place: Southern Ocean | collected 2014-10-08
AATGTTAAACAGCACCGTGGAGAAGGGTGAAACTAATAGCAGGACGATAGCACCCAAAAGTGAGAGGTAGAAACTGTGCCAGAGGACGGTGCCAACCTTGTGATCCTCCTTGGCGCCAACATATTGGGAAACAAAGGTACCGGCATAACTCACCGTACCAATAAAAAGACAGACAAAGGCAAAATTCAAGATTCCCGCCGGCACGGCAGCAGCCAGGGCTTCTTCGGAGTGCCAGCTGAGGAACATGCGGTCCACAAATTGCTGTATGGACCAGGAACCCGTGCTCAGGATCAATGGAAATGCCACAACCAGAATATGGCGATATCCAAATTCAGAGCCCCATCTGGTTTTTATCTTATTCAACAATTAAGCTCATTCCCTCACTGACCCCTGTGGCACTATTACGATATCCTCAGACTTTGATTTCTGATTCGAAGCATACTAATCAACATTATCCCATAAGTGGTATGAAATTGGTTCATACTTTCGTGCCAATTCTTAAGTATAAATTCTTGCGGAGGGGTATTAACTTGGTGCAGATGATGATTAATAAATAGCAGGAAATATTTGTGAATAAAATAATAATACTCGTTCTCACAGTACTCACTTTGGGATGGTCACAGGAGCATTGGGAAACGGCTGTTTACGAAGGCGATTCCTGGAGGTATTTCCCCGCATTGGTCGAACCACCCAATAACTGGATGACTTCTGATTTTAACGAATCTGCCTGGTTGCAAGGACCTGGGGGAATAGGTTTTAGCGACAATGATGATGGTACCATCATTGAACATGTCCCAGCAGTATATATTCGTCACACCTTTGATATTCCATCCGTTGACCAAATTGGGGCCTGTTTGCTGCACTATGACTATGATGATGGATTTATCGCCTATCTGAATGGTCAGGAGATTTTGCGTAGCCCTAATATGGGCATGCCAGGATCATTCGTTGCCTTTGATGCTGGCATGTTAAATGGACATGAAGCGTATATGTACCGTGATCAACTACCTGAGATGAAGCTGATTAATAGTGACCAACTGCTGTCGCTAATCAACACGGGGGAGAATACCCTGGCAGTCCATGTGCAGAACATTTCATCCTCCTCCTCAGATCTTACTGGACGTTTTTGGTTATCATTTAATATTATGGATGCCTCCACGCTTTTCGGTGAAGTTCCTGACTGGTTTTTCTCACCACAACCATTCATATCCACCCTTCCCATCATACTCATTGATACAGAGGGCCAGACCATCCCCGACGAACCTAAAATCCACTCCATGATGAGAGTCATAGACAATGGACCAGGGATGGAAAATAATGTTACCGATCCCAGTACGGGCTATAATGGGCATATCGGTATTGAAATACGTGGTGCATCATCCCAGATGTATCCCAAAAAACAATATGCCGTGGAAACCAGGGATGAGCTGGGTGAGAACCTTAATGTTGAACTTCTGGGATTCCCTTCAGAGAATGACTGGATTCTCCATGCGCCATATTCTGACAAAACCCTTATCCGCAACGATCTGGTCTATACGCTGGCAAGACATACCGGTAACTATGCCAGTCGAACCAAAGCTTTTGAACTCTTTATCAATGATGAATACCGTGGTGTTTATATCCTCATGGAGAAAATTAAAAGGGACAATAACCGCCTGGATATAGCCAAACTCAAACCAGATGAAATTGCAGGTGATGATTTGACCGGCGGGTATATCATTAAAATTGATAAATGGGCTGGAGAGAATACTGACAGATGGTTCTCTGAACCTGCCTTGCCGGAGTACGGAGGCGTCTACTATCAATATCATTATCCTGCCTATAGGGATATTGCTCCCGAGCAGGAGAGCTACATCCGGGATTTTATAGGTGAATTCGAGGAGATGTTTGAGGATGGCTCCTATCTGGATCCTCAAGTTGGCTATTATAACAAGATAGACTGGGATCAGTTTATCGACTATGCCATCATGCAGGAGTTTGCAAAGAATGTGGATGGCTATCGTCTCAGCTCTTTTATCTATAAAGACAAGGACAGCAATGACCCCAGATTGCATACAGGACCGGTTTGGGATTTTAATCTGGCCTTTGGCAATGCCAACTATTACGATGGTTCTAATCCAGTGGGCTGGTACATGGATACCAATTTTGGTGATGATCCCTGGAGAATTCCCTTCTGGTGGTATCTGATCTGGGATGATGAACCCTTTAGATACGCTTTTAATGCCCGCTGGCAGGAACTTCGGGGGGATGTTCTCTCTAATGATCATGTAATGACTATGGTTGATTCTCTGGTCGGTCATCTCGGTCCAGCCGTTGCCAGAAACTTTGAGGTTTGGCCTGTCATCGGAAAGTGGGTCTGGCCCAATGAATATATCGGGGAGAGTTACGCCCATGAGCTGAATTATCTCCGGGACTGGATCATGAGCCGTTTGATCTGGATGGATTCTCAAACCCAGGAACTTGATGTGGATGTACCCCAGGATCATCGTGTGCTCTCAGCGTACCCCAATCCTTTCAATCCCAATCAAACGATTCAACTTCGGCTGGATAAACCTGGCTATGTTGAGATGACCATCATGGATGTCAGAGGTCGTGTTGTTAGAGAAATCTCAGGGAAGCCCGACGAAAATGGATATGTAAGCCTGCATTGGGATGGGAAATCAAATGCCTCAACAGCTTTGCCAAGTGGTGTCTACTTCATTGCCAGCTTAGATAAAACTAACCCTGCTGTTTTTAAGGTCACGCTGCTTAGATAGAAACACATCTTGAAATGGAATTGTATGAAGAGGTGATTCCATTATCTGTATTTATGAGACAATAAAATTGTACTTCTCCTACGGGTAAGGAGGAGACCTTGTTTGCTTGCACGGCGTTGGTTTTTCCCTTACCTTTCAAATATTCACAGTAGATTATCAGATCAATCCAAAAAGGTTCAAACTGACAGGTAGTAGATGACTTTATCCATGATATTTGTACTCGCTGTTCTGGGAGGCGCAGTCATTCTTTTTGTTACTGAATGGCTCAGGGTAGATTTGGTAGCACTTTCAGTGATGCTCCTTTTAGCCATTTTTGGTGTAATCACTCATTCACATGCAATCGCTGGATTCAGCAATACCGCTATCATTACCATTGCCTCGGTTTTGGTACTGAGTGCAGGACTGGTGAAAACGGGAGTGGCTCAAATCCTGGGAGTTCAGATACTCAAACTCTCCGGGGACAGTGAGATAAAATTATTGCTTATCATGATGGTGACCGTAGGAGCACTCTCTGGAGTAATGAATAACATCGGTGTGGCAGCCCTCATGCTCCCCGTCGTCATGGAGATTGCTCATCGGACAGGTCGCTCACCTTCAAAACTATTGATCCCCCTGGCTTTTGCCTCTCTATTTGGTGGGCTGACAACACTCATCGCCACAGCACCCAATATCCTCATTAGCAATGCCCTTGAAATGGGCGGGCTGCAGCCTTTTGCCCTGTTTGATTTTACGCCAGTGGGCATCATTGCCATGGTGGTGGGGATTACTTATATCATCCTGTGGGGTAGGCATATGCTTCCCGACCGGGATCTTGGGCGATCCACATCCATTGCTGATACCCTGAACGGTCAATACGAGCTCAATGATCGTCTACTGACCATGAGCATTCCAGGAAATTCAGCTCTCAAGGATAAAAATCTAGCTGAAAGTCGACTGGGATCCGCTCTGGGGTTTAATGTCCTGGCCATCCTGAGGGGGGAGAAGACCCTGCTGGCTCCAGGACCTGATACCCAGCTCCGGGCAGAAGACAAATTGCTTGTCGGAGGGAGAAGGGACCAGGTAGGCACCCTACGAGATTGGAAAACACTTACCCTGAAACATGGCTGGCTCATCGGTGAACATGAGTTGAATGAAGCCATCCGATTTGCTGAATTCAAAATTGCTCCTGATTCTCAATTTATCGGGAAGACCTTTAAAGAGGCGGGAACACGAAATTCATATGAGATAAACATCATTGCCGTCATTCAGAAAAACAAGGTGCGGGTTTCACGTCTGAGAAATTACCGATTCAACCCTGATGATTTACTGATTGCTATTGGACAGACAGAAAAGCTGGATGCTATGGAAGCCAGCAAACAAGTTGGAGATTTTAGCTATGTGACTCCACGCCAGGTTGCTCTGAAATATAAACTGCATCGCAATCTCATCGGGATTCAGATTCCTGAAGCATCATCACTCTCAACAAGAAGTATTGCTCGAAGTCATCTTAAGAGTGCACTGGGTATCAATGTGTTAGGCATTCGAAGAGGGCCTGAAGTTATCTTCATGCCACCACCCTCACAGGAGCTACAGGCTAATGATGTTCTTATCGTGATCGGCGAGCCTGAGATTCTGGAAATTCTGAATAGCCTGCAAAATCTGGAGATGGAAGAGCAGTCCAAGAATGATCTGGAACGTCTGGAATCTGATGAAGTGGGCGTCGCTGAGATCACACTGTCACCTCGAAACTCTGCAGCAGGAAAGACGATTGGTGAACTGTATTTCCGTGAAAAATTTGGACTCACCGTATTGGCTATCTGGCGCAGGGACAGAGCCTATCGCACCAATCTCCGCGATTTTGTTCTGGAACCTGGAGATGCCCTCATGGTCTATGGGTTGCGGCAAAACCTGGGGATGCTGCAGAAAGAGGATGACTATATCATCATTAGTGGTCTGGAAGCACCTATTTATAAAAAAGACAAGGTCATGATTGCAGCCGGGATTGAAATCGGTGTTCTGGTCGCGGTGGCCATTGGATGGTTACCCATTTTTATCGCTGCCCTGGCTGGAGCCGTGCTCATGGTACTTACAAGATGTCTTACCATGGATGAGGCCTATGAGGCCATTGAATGGCGGGCAATCATGCTTATTGCTGGGATGTTGAGTCTGGGAGTGGCTATGCAGGAAACCGGGGTGACAACTTTACTGGCAGATACAGTCCTGGGCTCCCTGGCCTTTCTAGGGCCACAGGGGATCATTGCAGGACTATACATTATTACCTGTTTATTTGCCCAGGTGATGCCGACGGCTGCTGTAGCAGTTCTCATGGCGCCTATGGCTATTGTAACGGCCTCAAACATGGGGCTCTCACCCTATGCTCTGGCCATGGTAGTGGCTCTGGGGAGTTCGGCCAGCTTTTTAAGTCCAGTCGGTCATCCGGTAAATTTACTGGTCATGGGAATTGGAGGTTATCGTTTTACTGATTATACCCGTGTGGGCTTGCCCCTGGTGATTCTATTTGGGCTCATTGCAGTCTTCATTTTGCCACTATTCTGGCCACTATATCTATGATACTGAACCAGAGGAAATTTCGATTCCCTGGGACCATCTCAATGGGTTGCCCATCCCAAATCATTTTCTTGGTTTAGATGTTCACATCAATGGTAATGATAGCAATACAAGGAATGGGAAAATTTCCTGGTTTGCTCTCCAAGACAATGCCTATCAATCACCTGCAAATTTTGGAACTGTCAGGGTAGTCGAATAGCTGATCATTCCTCAATGAGAGCATGAATCAAGTCAGTCCAGGCACCGCTGGATAAATCATAAGCACCAAATCCGGCGGCAAACTCCCAGTATCCCCAGCTTATATTTCTTTCTTCACAAACCCTGACCACAGCCTGGGTCCATAACATGCGATAGGTCATCTCCGCGCGATGATATGCGCCAAATTCACCGACATATATGGGGCGGGTATGTTCAACGGACCAGGATTTTACCCGATTAAAGTCAGCCACCAAATTGGTGTAGTCATCATTCGTTTGTCCCCAGGAGGTACCCAGCCAGGCTTCGGCACCCTCGGACCATTCGGCACCCTGATGGGTGAACTGAAATGGATTGTAGTAGTGGACGGTAACAATGAGGTTTGTGTCAGCTGGCAAAATAAGATTTTCTAGCCCATCTATGCCACCCCAGGGAGCAGTCCCCACCATGAGTGTGCGCAAAGGATCAGTTGCCCTCACTGTGTCTATCAATTGAATAAGATATTGATTCCAGAGTTCGGCAGTAAACTGGTCATTGGGTTCATTGAAGAGTTCGAGGATGAGATTGTCTGGTCTGTTTTTAAAGTGTTTTGCCAGTTGATCCCAGATAGCCAACAATCTGGGTAAGTGTTCTTCAGGCGTTTCCAGCATTTCTGTGTAATGGTGTATGTTAACAATGATGCTCAGTTCATTTTCAAAGGCATTGTCTATGGCCCAGTCTACTCGGGCTAGAAATTCTGAATCTATGGCATAGGGAGCCTCTTCAGCTGCATGGGTTGACCAGCGTACTGGCAGTCGTACCCCTGTGAAACCAGCTTCAGAGATGGTACTGAAGTAACTTTCTTCTAAAAATAGTCCCCATTCACCCTCATTGGGCGCTTCCAGAATATTGCCCAGATTGATGGTGCGAGCCAGCTTCTGGTTCTGAACAAAAGGGTCGGTTTCCATCCTCATGGTGGTCGGGTTGTCTTTGGATTCTGGCTCTTCACAACTGCAAAAGGTGAAAAGCAGAGTGATTCCGATAGATAGAAGAGGGGCAATGTGATTCATGGAATATCCTAACGAAGAAGTGCTATTTTAATAGAGGTGAATAAGGCATTGTGAGTCAGACGCACAACATACATTCCTGAGCTGCAATCCTTGCCAGTATCATTGGTGCCATCCCAATAATATGTCCCTGTGAATTGAGTGGAATGAGCACGTGTCTCGGACTGGATGAGACGACCACGTAGATCATAGATATCAATCTGTATTGATGCTGCATCTGGCACAATATAGGGGATACTAACTCTTGAATTGAACGGGTTGGGATAAGCCATTCCAAGCTGAAAGTTATCCGGCCCAGTATATTCCTCAATGCCGCTGGGGTCCCCGTATCGACTATTTTGGAAACCAGGTGTTCCCAGGTTATCTGAAGCAGCCCAACTTGTGCTTAATCCATTGTCCAGGGAAGGATGGGTGAGCTCAAGAGTTGGACCATCCCCATCTGTAGATGTGGGCCAGGGATCAATATCATCATATCGAACGCTGTCTACGAGAATGTGATCCGCGTTAAATAGACGTATGAGCTCGCCCCCATTACTAAAATTGAAATCCAGATCACCGATCATTCGGGAGGCTTCCCCATGGACATTTTTAAAGGCCAGAGAGTCGCTGGTAATAATCAAATAGTCATCCGCTGGAAGCGATAACTCAGGGAGAGCAAATTGATTGTCGTCAGAGGCATCGCTTACTGACCAGCCTGCCAGGTCTATACTTTGGGCCGTACCATTGTATAGCTCAATCCAATCTTCACAGTCGAAATCATTGGAGGAATGATAATTGATTTCGTTGATGACAAGGGCTCCATCTTCAGGATTTACAGGTACGAAGATGGCTGTAAGATCAATGGGCGACAACAGACTCAATCTCAGGTCGGGATTCGTTCCACCGACACCTTCCCAATGGGAGAATTGATATCCTGGTAGGGGAATTGCCCTTACATCCAGAGGAACATTGGAGAAGTAAGTTCCCTCCCAGGGATATGATTCTGGGAGAATAGAGTGGACCCTTACCTGGCCAGCATCTGCAGGTTCAACATTGACATTGAATTGGCTGTCTGCACCCAGATTAAATTTAGCCCGCATATGATTTCGCAGATATGTCGGTCGATACATGGCAAAATTATCCATGACGACCCCCTCATGATACCAGTTCACAGTGTTGTTGTGGTTCCAGCGAGAAAAATGATCGGGAAGTGAGAGCATGAGCCATCGCTGATGTTCATTGAGCGCTGATTCCACTTTAGCATATTTAAAGGGTTGATTCAGCAAGTCGCAAGCTGTGAGGATGAAATCTTCTTTAAATCCCGGATTGGTGAGAAATTTCCGAAGCAGCAGGGTAGACCAGGGTGGGTTTGGCCAACTAGGACCATTATCGGCAGTGGCGAATTCGAGGGTATTTCTTATGTATTTATTATTACTCCAGATGCTGAAACCAAAATCAGTATCATACAATATCCAACGCCACTTTCCACCGGGTTGTCTGGAACGCCAGAATTTAATATTATTCCCGGGCCAATCCTGATTATCGAAATAGATCTGAGATAGTTGATAATCTATAAAATTTCTTAAGTCTACCCGATCCTGGATGAACTCAAAATCCAGGTCAGAAGTGAGAGCATGGGTATTCACATAATCAATAAGACTGATATATTGAGAATTGTCACCATGAACGACTTCACTCCCATCAATAGCGAGTAGATCAATGTCGTCGGTGTCAAGATTGTGGTGACTTGCCAGAAAGTGCTCATTGACCTTCTCACGTAAATTGTAGATACCCCAATAGTCGCCATTCAAGTAAACTTCAACAGGCTGAAAAGCTTGTATGTCAATATCCCTCTCAGAAAGCAGGCCAGTCATAAACCCATCACGGTAGCCTGAAGCATTCCAGTCATTTCCGGAATTTCTCAATACCAGAGCTTCAAAGGTGTCTATGTCCAGCTCAGGGAAGAAGGGGAATTCGAATTCGCTGGTTCCATAGCGTCCACGGGCAAAAAGTGAGATCGATCGTTGTGGAAATCCACGGCTCCATCCCCCAAAAATTTTCGCTCCTGCATTGCCTGCATAGCTAAGGTCATTTCCATCCTCAAAATATTCAATATGGACCTGACATTCCCAGTCTTCCCAGAAATTGGCTCCAAAATGAGGAAAAGACTCGGATGCATTGGATCCCATAACATACATACCAGAATCATTGTCAAAGAATGCACCTGGTTCAAAAATGAATGACATAACTGGAAGATAGGGGGTTTCATTGATAAAATAGCTGTAGGATGTCTGGGTAGCATTTGTGCCGTCTGGAGCACTATTCATGACCCTCACAACGGTGGTTTGCGTGAAGTAGAGCGTGGAGGTGTAAGTGGTGGAGCCCAGGTTTGGTTTGGTTCCATCCAAAGTGTATTTATAAACGCTGCCTTCAGGAACCGTTCCCAGGCTGAAAGGAATGCCACCACTATAGAATCCTGGAACAGGTGACACTTCGATTGGCTCAGCTAAAGTGCTGAATCCACCCATATTGGGTTCACCTGGACTGGGTGGGTTGAAGTAATGGAAAATCTCACTGGCATCGGTTGCTCTACCCCAGCTTATGTCTGCAGGTAATTCTGGTGTTCGTATCGAATCGATGATATTGCCATCGGGCGAGGTAAGCAGCACCAATTCGCCAGCACTACTCACTTTGAAGTTGGTATGAAATAGACTTTGTTCTGGCTTCAGCAAATAGTCCGGTAAAGGAGTAACTGGTGTGCTTGCCGAACCAAAACTCAGAAAGGGCAGGGCGGTTAAGTCTGAGGACGAAATACTATGATTGTGAACCTGAACCGCAAGGAGGTTATCTCCATCTTTTAATAAATGATGTGGGATTGTAGTAAAGGGCAGCGCAAATCCCTGAGGTAAAGCAGGTTCAGTATAGTTATCTGCTACAGCATTATTGTCTGCAGGCGTGCCGACTGCACCCATGTTGGCTCTTGAAAATTCTACTCCGTTCATGTAGGCGATATAACCATCGTCATAATCAATGTGAAAGAGTATCCCGGCCAGAGCAGATGTATCCTCCAGGGTAAATGATTTCCGCAGAAATACTGAAAGCGTTGTGGGGATAACTGTATTGTCATCATCATCTCCATAACCAAAACCACTGGCTCCTACACTCCATTCACTATCATCAAAAGCGGGTGAGTTCCAGTTAACCGGAGGATTCGAGGTCCCTACGAAGTAATTCCACGATGCATTCATTGAAACAATGAGATCCCAGAAAATATTCAGGCCTTGCCTGTCTTTATCTGATGCAAATGTGATGATATGATCACCACCAGCGATCTGGCCTGTCTCAAAACGCCATTTTTGGGGATCTTCAATATCATCGGAGAGACTGAACCCCTCAAGATTGACATTCGAAGATGAAGTATTATAAATTTCTATCCAGTCAGGAGTGTTTCCATCCTCATCGGTGAGGCTTGATTGATTGGAAGCCACTATCTCATTGAGAACGAGTGATTGTCCCCAAATAAGGGTCGGGAGAAAGGCTGAGATGAAACCTATTTTCGAAAAAAATGTATGCTGTAAACG
>Ga0307992_1002661_pt1 | contig 10101 bp, 12 predicted proteins | sample EllFjometagen133_FD_203162 | JGI IMG/M metagenome (GOLD analysis project Ga0307992, IMG submission 203162) | Marine microbial communities from Ellis Fjord, Antarctic Ocean - #133 | ecosystem: Environmental > Aquatic > Marine > Unclassified | place: Southern Ocean | collected 2014-10-08
TTATACTTCGCAGTGATAGATGTTAAATGCCCGGTAATACTTGTCATCATGTAATCTACCCTCTCCGAACAGATCAAGTGATGCCCCCGATTCCAGGGAGTGGCTATAGGTTCCAGGGAAAAACATGACGGTCGGTTTCTCCTTCGCAGTGCTTTGCAAGTTATTCAAAACATTATGTGATCTGATGTAGGGGAACACTTCGCCGACCCCTGACAGGAACAACACATCGAAGACATTCTTTTCCAATTTGGTCGCGATGGCTGGCACAAGATGAGCTTCAGGGTCTAGTACTCCCTGGAGGAGCTCCTTGAGCTGCTCCTTGGAAACAGTTTCTTCCATCTCTACTATTTGATCCCAGATCTCCCGGTCTTTTAATATTTCAATAGATAAGTCATAAAGGTTGATCTCCAGAACCCGAACTCCGTCATGCTCAAGGCGTTTGGTAAGCTGATGCTGGAGCCGCTCCATTTCGACGGCCTCTTGAGGTCTGAATGGACAGATAAAGAAGGGCACCTCGTTACCGAGTCCTTGCTTGTTGAGAAAACGTTGGCCGGACATCACAGCAAATAGATGCTGGAACCTGTCCTGCATGGTCATTTTCGCTATGTCTGGAGTCATTATAACAGCCCTTTCAAATCGGATTCAAAAATAGGGAAGTACAACACATCTTCAGGTTTGTCGTGAGAGATCAATGCCAGCAGTCTCGGACCAAGCATAGCAGGGATTATCACATTATTGGTCGCCAATAGTTCCGCCTCGCGTAGTATCTTGAATAGCACTTGCCTGAGTTTGTTAAGGGTTGTTGGACGGATATCATCTAGCTCAGTATGCCATTCAGACTTCCGGTTATAAAAGATGGTAAAATCTTCCGGGCTTAAATCTGATTTCAAGGTGATATAGCGCTCATGAAGAACTTCGATAGCAAAGTCGGCAATAAACCTGTATTGACGACATACAGCCAACCATAGAAGGTAAGCCTGTTCCTGGTGGTTGCCTTCTATTAGAAGTTCAAGTTCAGCATGGTTCAATGGCTTTAGTCGCGAGATAACTTCACGACAGATACGCTTCGAAGAGCTCAGCGTTCTTGTTTGCAGGAGGTTATTATTAAGAGTCGTCTCGCGAACAAGTAACCAGTCACCTAATTCGAGATACAATGCCGCAAGCTTCACCGATTCCCGGTGAAAAAGGCCTCCAGTTGAAAACGACATTTTATATGGAATGTCATTCATCCTATGATTCGATACCTGCCATTTTACCAGCTTCACCAGACTTTACCCATTGATCAATTTCAGCTTTATCAAACTTCAATAGCCGTCCAATTTTATGGGCTGGCATATGTTTTTTTGCTACCCATTTGTAGGCTGTATCTTTCTTAATGCCGAGATGGATAGCAATCTCTTCGACGGATAGCCAGCGATCTTGTTCAATCATATTCTTTACCATGATAAAACCCCCGATTGTGAGCAGAAAATATAGGCTTAGGATATTGGTATGCAATAGGATTGGGTAGGATGATTAGAGCATTATCAGCTTCATATTGAGTCAGCAGACGATAGGCCTCACATAAAGGAACTATCCCAACCCACTTTCCCATTCAACCTCATGCACGAGAATAAAGCGAACCATTTTAGATAGTGATGCATGCCACTTATGGGCAGAAGAACCCCAGGGAACAGATTCTGCTAATAAGTACTTCTGAAAGTCAATGCGGGATATGACAGTCGCAGAATCCAAATAGCTAAGGTCTTCTGATACATCTACTAAGGGCTGCTTGCTCCGCAGAGCCTCAATATCGATTACCGCAATGATTGAGGATTCTACCTCGTATTTTCCTTCAAGCCAGCGAATGGCCACAAGATTAGTTTCAAGTGCCATGGTTTGGATTCTCCATATCTATTTTAGATCTCCCCTTTTTACCTTCACCAGAATCTCTTGGATCAATAATCTGATATACTCCAAATCATCACCCAATGGTTGATGGCCAAAATGTCGATACCTGCGTTGTTCAAAAAAGAGAGCTGCCCTTAACTCGGTTAATGATTTTGCAGATCGGGAATTTGCTATCTCTGCACAATTAGGAACCTCATAGCCATTGAATGTGAGAGCAAACTTTTCAATTCCCGAGTAGTCAGATTCCGGTGCAGGTATCTGACTCAATTGTAAATCTTTATTGAGAATCAATTCCAAGCTAGACAACTGCACTTTCGTCTGGCCGCACCACTCTGACTATTTCCAAAAGCTCAGCAGCGGATAAGGATCCAGCTTTATCAATGGTAAGAAAGTGATCGAGGAAGGAATTTTTCTTTTCCACCCTCCATGCATCCATTTTTAAATTGTCATCGAACAGAAGAATTATGACATTTGACATTACATCGGGCATTGATTGCCCCCTAGTATGTTGATGATAATTGAAAATGATGAAATTGTTTTTGAAAATATTCCGATGCTTCTTGTGGGTTATGAGGTACTCGGAGAAATAATAGGTTCTGATCATTTGTGAGGCGCCAAGGATTGGCAGAATCAACTAGACTTTCATCTTCTGTATCGAAGCCTTTAGGGTAAGCTAATATGCCCCACGTTTTGTTTTGATTGCCGTACCTAGAAAGGTATGAAGTCAGTTGATACAAATCCTCACGCTTGGGCCCCCGCTCTATTGATTTGTATTTTGCATCTATTACTCCGATGGTCCTGCCATTCCTCCTGATTAATAGATCGGGTATGAGTTTGCCAAGATGCTTACCTGAAGTATGACTGCGTAATAAATGTTTATTGGAGGTAGCATCGCGTGTACCGTGTATTACTTCGAATGATGGAAATGCAAGCCGCACAACGTGTAATAAGTACATCTCCCAAATTTCAGCAATATCAAGCAAAACTCCAGTTGATTTGGCCTCCGGATCAGGATCGGACATCAGTCCTCGCCTTTTTGCAATTTGGTACGAGAGCTTTGCGAGAGGGGAAAAGCCAGCGGTAATTGGTGTATACCTAACTTTCTCCAGTTTAGAATACAATGGTATTTTTGGTCTTTGTCCAGTTACGGCTATTAATATTGGCACTAATTCCCTTAACCTGGGAGGCAGATATTGGATGGTTGGTATACCTCCCCACCTGCGTAATACATCATAAGCAGCGACAACGACTCGAGAAACGTCATGGTCTAAGGTTTTTTCAATCCGAACAGATGTCATGTTGTATGATTTTGTTGCAATCGCCTTTAAGGACTGTCGCACATCTAGAACACCTTGGATCGATGTACTCTGAATATTAGTTGATATTCTTAACGCTGGAAGACCATGCCGCGATGCCTCAATAAATTTAGCTATCCAGATTGATGACAATAGGAGGGTAATAAAAGCGGGACTCTGCTTAAGCTTTCCCTGAGAAGGGACTATTTGGATTGCAGTGGGACCAGATAACCAATTAAGAATTGTATCTATTCCGAATCGTGGTTCAATACGGAGTGATATCCCTTTATAGGTGATATTGCCAATATATCTTCCAGCCCACCATACACCATCCACATCACTATAGACAATTGGCTCTTCGTCATCTCTTCTTGGAGAGAGTGAAACTAAGTGCTTCCTAATGGAAATACCATTTTTTAGATCTCGCAGACTAGCAATCTCTTTTGGGTCAGGCTGTGGCTCGAGTGGAGAGCAATCCTTTGCTATAAATTGCATCTGGCTGTTAAGTATTCAGGAAAATTGCTTTTAGTTGCTGAATCTCATTTTTCTGTTGAGTAGAGTCTAAGCCGGCCACGTACTGTTCAAGTAATGGTTGGATCGATAAAACCCATAGCTGTTCAACAGGCCAATTTGCCATTCCGGTCCTCTTCCATAAAAATGTTGATTTCCTTGTCGGATATGGACCCAAAGCCTGTAGAAGAAATTCGATAACGTCAAAAAGGTAAGTGTGGCCAATCTCGTATTGTTCACCAAGCAGCTCACTTTGATGAATTCTTAAGTTCATTGCTTCTGCAGAAGCACCCAATCTCTCGAAATCAGACTCAACTTGAGACCATTGTACCTGCTTTGATTTGGCATTCCAGATATTTTCTGATGCTGCAAGGAACTGTTCCTTAGAAAACGGACACCGAATCCATAAGAATCTTCTTCTTAATGCAAAGTCAACTTGTTCGACTGACTGATCAATCAAATTCATTGTACCAATGATAAACAAATTCTCAGGGACCATTAATGAAAAAGGGTTTCCATCAGTGTCGGAACCTGGAAGTGGTATTGCTACACCTCGTTTCTCTAGCAATGAAAACGCTTCACCGAGCAGTCTACTGAGATCAGTTCTATTCATCTCATCCAAAATGAGCACATGCGGTAGGGCAACTTCAGTTGATTCATTTGCTATTGATTCACAAAGGCGTGTAAAGAACCCTGCTCTGTACTCTGTTTTCCCTCCAGCACCAATATGTAAACCACGGATAAAGTCCTCATAACTGTATGAAGGATGTAATTGAAGAGGGTGAATGTTGTTGCTGAAAGCTTCTTCAACCATCTTCTGCTGCTGGAAATATTGCCCCGCACCCAGTTCGCGTAATGCGGCATAACGAATTATTGTTTTTGCTATTGCATCAGCAGTATAACTCTTTCCTGTTCCAGGGGGGCCATACAATACTATTTGACGTTTGTAATTAATTAGCTCAAGCGGAGTTCCTAGCTCAGAAAGAGCTTCAGAGCCACCCCACCATGCTTCTTCAATAGGTGACCAGTAAAAATCAATTTTCTTGTCAGGAAGTAATTTCTCCAACTTCTTTCGTATTTCTAATATTTGTCTATCAAGAATGCCAGATTTGTCACTCACCAGATCGCTGAAAGCTTGTACGATTTGATATTTATGATTCCCACTTGCAATTCTATCGAATGCATCCGGGAAAAGCATATGGAGCATCATATGGCGTAACTGTTTCGAGCTGCCATCTTCTACCGAATCCATCAATTCCTGGAAGTCCCATGGTGATTCTAATAGTGTTTTTTGATCAGTTTCTTCGACCGCTTTCCATTTTAGTAAGAACTCAATGAGGAATGCTATTTCAAATGGTCGTCTCGTGTTGTAACCATATCCCCCACTTCCAATTCCCTTATCAAGAACCTTGAGCATTGCATGCTCATCAGAAAGGCTATCACTTGCCCAACTCAGAATTTCTTGAATTACCTCCCTCTTTCTATATCCACTTACATTGGAAGGGAACAGGAAATATATATATAATATTTCAGCAGCAAGCCGAATCACCATCTTTCCAGCACCGCTGACCTGGTCCTTGAATTTCTCAAGAAAACTACCACTACCTACATCTGGATTCTGATTGAATACAGAGTGGAGTTCACTAATAGTTGCGTTCGACCAAAGTGCTTCCTCCTTGAAGAAAATAGATCCGTCCTTCAAGAGGCAATTCTGCTTGAATGTCTCAACAGCATCATATACTTGGTCTGCACCGAACTCAGAAAATTTTGCCATATGTACCCTCATAGGTAAATTGGTTTATACTATGGGCGGATTGAAATCCCCCGTGTGAATAATTAGTCACCTTGAATTGTTGGTCTGACTACAAACTAACTCTATTTATACTGAATTTCAATTCTCATTCCTTGAAGAAATTCCATCTCTTGCACATATTAGTTCAGAAGTAAGATTTGAGTTAATACGTCACATTCTGTTGATTCGAAATATATTCTTTATTTCATGCCGGAATATGGACAAAGAGAACGATTGTTACGAATCCTCCAGATTTTGAGTTCCTGTTATTTTAGATTTACTTTATTCATGCCTGAATCCGGTAAGATATTTCTGCCCTATAATTGCCACTGTTCCCCATCCCCATGCATCTCAACATTGGGGTACAGTTCAGCATATCGTTCTGGTTGGAAAGTATGAATGGGCACCACCTTCCCTGGACTCAAGGCTTCCACAAAACGCTTCAGATCCACGGGACTGGCATGTCCTGAGGTGTGAAGGTGTTGTTTTTTTATTCCGTGTTTCGCCAGCCATTTCTTTACGACATCATATTCACCTCGCTCCCAATAGCCCTCCCATTGAGAATAGAGATAGCTGGCTCCATCCAAACACTCCCCCTTCTCCAGGTCGGGAATATAGAGGGGTCTAAATAGTAGGGAATACTTCTGAGGTGTCTTCTTGATATGTCTTTCAAAAATTCTCTGGTTGGAATGATGGGTTAATTCATCGAACCATTTATTGCGTTTAATTTGCCAGGTTTGTGATTCTGGTACAAAAAGTACAATATCTTGCCAACTGGATTGAGGAATTTTGGTGTTGCCTGTTGCTTCCAATATGCTTGCAGAATAGAGATCTATCGCCAGTTTTCGACCGGTCTTTTTGGACGCTCGCATGATAGATACCACCCGATCAATATTCTGAGCCGAGGTGTGGACCATAGCCAGGCCTTCAGTTTCTGCAAAAGCCTCCTGGAATTCAAGTTCAAGCTCCTGCTCAGTTTTGAATTGCTGATCATCTCCAATGCGTCCCAGAGAGGACCCCTCCAGAAGCATGACATCAATATCACAGGGTGGGCTGGCAATCATTTTGTCAAATAGGCTGCCTTTGCGTCCATGGGCTCTGAAGTCGCCACTATAAAAAAGTCGCTTCCCATCTACTTCAATCAACAGGGCATAGGCATCATAGGCAGAGTGATCCACCAGATAAGGTGTGATCGTGAAGGGTCCGATTTCAAAGGGTATTTCAGACTGATAGTCCCACCCATGTTCAGGTGCCGGCCATTTACCTGGCATAAAGGGAGCCGCGGCTTTCAGAATGCGCCGGGCAGCTGGTCCCATTCCTACAGGAATATCCGGAGAGATGTGTGCCAACAACCCAAAATGATCAACATGGGGATGGGAGATCAGGATTCCCAGAAATGAAGGATCTTCCCCATCTAGCCCTTCTATTTCAGGGAGATATTTGACATCATTCTTTTCCGCATCCAGGGGTAAGCCCAGATCCATCAGCAGGCGTTGGCCCTGGCTCTCTAGTTCGACACAGGAGCCGCCAATTTCTTTGGCTCCGCGATGGATGCAAATCTTCAATAGGATCTACACTTCCATTTTAGCATTTATCATTTTGTCATAGTCCAACCAGGGGATGTCGGAATGATAAGCTGAAAGGATTTCATCTGCCTTTGATTTTTGATCTTCCAGATCCGGAGTGTTGTCGACACCTTCCAAAATGAACGCTGGCATTAATTCTATTTCTCGACCTAAAAGATTACCAGAAACGTTTGGTAGAAGTCCAAGTGTTTGTTTCTCAGAAAAACTAAGCCTTATGGAATCCAACAATGCGTTCTTCGCTCTTACATCTGCTTTATCATATATTAGTTGTTGCATATCTTCTGCATGACTAGTAATGCTTGAATCACCCGTAATTGATCCGTTGCCCTGCTTCAATTCCATCACATACACTGGAAGTGTTTTAGATGTCATTAAGTCGCTGCGTTTTACTCCAATGAGGTCATATTTGCATCCCCTTCTGGTATTAACGTTCTTCTTTTCCTTTTTCTTTCCATGCAACCAAGCTTCATACTCAATATCTAAAATTACCCATTTAGAATTGTAATGTAGTAAGTGATTAACCGATAATTTATGTTGAAGTTGTCTCTCCTTATTATCATTTTCCTCAAACCAACCATTGAGAATGACTTGATGCCTCGATAACGTTTTCAACCAATCGTTAAGCGGATCCTTTGGTCCAGGTAACCAAGAGAAATCTTTATCAATTCCATGTTTCCTGTCAAAATATTTTGTCTCAACAACTATCTGCATGCCTCGGGATCTAGGACTAATATTTGAAACCTTCCATTGACTACCACCCTTAAAATATAAATTAAAATAATTGTACCGGATCTGCAGATCAAGAACACCTTTCGAGCTTATTACAGTATCAAAAATTTTGCGTATTGAAGACTGCATACCAGTCTTCAATCTGTCATATTGTAAGCGTCTGATTTTGTGGTTTTTGGGTGGCGGTACATTGTTTGTGGCCATATTACCTATACTCCTTATTTGGTAGATATTATCTCTTGTGGGGTAATTGATTCTTCCAATGCTCATAAATCATAACCATGGCGAGTGTATCCTGCTCACAGTACTGGAGCGGGGCTTTGCCTAAAATCTCCCGTTCTTCTTCAGTCATCGTTCATGAGATTGGCATATTCTGGTTTGCCATAGTAATACAGCTTGGTGGGGCACTCCAGGGCAGCTTTAAATCTAGACTTGGTTAAATATCTTGGTTTAGATGACATTATATATCCCCATTTGTTGTGCGATAAGTTCTTGGATGTAACTCAAACTAACAGTTCTGAGCAAGTTCAAAAGAGCTTTATCAATCTTTGTTTTTCATATTTCATTTACATAATATAATTTTCATTACGTCATATTCTGACTTATTGAGTTATATTATTTCCTATCATGGCTGAATTCACTCAAATAGAAAGAATCCTCAGGATCATTCAAATCCTGAGTTCCGGTAGTCGCTTGACAACCGCCGCCCTGGTGAAAAGGTTTAATGATCAGGTGGCTTTACGGACCCTACAGCGTGACCTGAATAAGATCGCCAGCTCTGGGATCCCCGTTCGCTCAAGGAAGACCAAAGCCAATGAGAACGAATGGTACCTGGATTCCAATTTCAGATCCTTTATTCCCCAAACCTTGGGCCTGAATGAATACCTGGCAGCTCATATGCTGAAAGAGAATCTGAAAATCTTCCGCAATACGGAATTCTCGGATGAAATTGATTCTCTCTTAGAAAAAATCGAACAGATCGTCCCCGAAGATGTCTTCCTGGAAACCGAAGATTCTGATCCCGAAAAGCTCTTCGAGAATTACACGGCAGGGCTATTTGATTATTCGGGCTTTGATGAGACTATAAAATTGATAATCGATGGGATATTGCATCAGCGTAAATGTTTTGTCACCTACTATAGTGTCTACGAACATGTAAATAAAAAATTCTATGTAGAGCCCCATCGCCTTATCTATTTCAGAGGGGGTCTGTATGTGATCATCTACATCCGTAAGATTGACAAATTTCGTCTGTTGGCTATCCAGCGCATAAAGCATTTTAAAGTGCTGGAGGAAGTGCACCCCCCCGATCCCCAGTTTGAGCCGAGCCTCTTTTGGAAAAATCGCTTTGGACTGTTCAGTGGAGAACCCAGCCAGGTGAAAATTAAATTTTCTTCTTCAGCCAGAATGCATATTGAGGGACGACACTGGCATGCCTCCCAGGCTTTTTCAGAGGGTAAGAACGGTAGTTTGATCCTGGAAATGCTAGTGGGATTGAGCCCGGAGCTGACCTCCTGGATTTTCAGTTGGAATGAATATGCTGAAGTGTTGGAGCCCCCTGAACTCATTACAAAAATATCCAATAAGATTAGGAAATTAAATAGACTCTATCCGGATTCTGCTTCTTCCTAGATGCACCTTTCTTTACCCTGACGACATAATCTGACGTTATGATTGCTACATTTCCCCCAACAATAACGGGAGAAATGAATGATATCATCAGCAAGATTAACAGTAGCCTTACATAGCTTAGGTGCAGAAGCCATGGCAATTCGCGAGAGGTTGAACCAAAAACCACTCAATCCGTATCGCTCAACCCATTACTCTGGTATTAGGCGTGAATCGAAATTGCTGCTTCCCCAACTCAAGGAATTCAATCACTCTTTCAAGTGGATTGACCTAATAATTCTGGGTTACATGTGGCATGAACTCATCGAACAGGGAACTCAACAATTTATACCCCTAGATATTCTAAAAGTCATTGTTGGACCCATGCCAGATCGAATCATGCATTTACAGCTTGTAGTGGATCTATTAGATAGCCAGGTACTCGATTCTACTTCAAAAGTAGTAAGATCACCCACTCGTAGTACGCAACAGAGAAAATCAACTCCAGTTAGCCACAATCGTCAACTTCTATTTAAAGAGAAGACTGCTTTTAATGAGCGATTTCTTGCCTTCCTATTAGAAGAGCCTAGTCAAGCTGAGGCGAACTTAGAAAAACCCTATTCCTCAAATGATGAATATCTTGATGATTGGTTTGCCTACTTATCGTCTTTAGATGAATTGAACATTTGTG
>Ga0307992_1002664_pt1 | contig 10093 bp, 7 predicted proteins | sample EllFjometagen133_FD_203162 | JGI IMG/M metagenome (GOLD analysis project Ga0307992, IMG submission 203162) | Marine microbial communities from Ellis Fjord, Antarctic Ocean - #133 | ecosystem: Environmental > Aquatic > Marine > Unclassified | place: Southern Ocean | collected 2014-10-08
ATGCCATGCAGACTATGCCCAGTTTTGTATATTTAATCCCTGCTATCATGTTATTCGGGCTAGGGAGTGTGCCTGCTGTTTTCGCTACGGTAATTTATTCTACTCCACCGGCTATTCGTTTGACCAGTCTAGCCATAAAAGGTGTGTCTAAAGAAATGGTCGAAGCTGGAAATGCCTTTGGTTCAACGAAATGGCAAATTTTAACTAGAATAGAACTACCTCAGGCCTTTCCTACTATTATGATGGGAATCAACCAGACCACAATGATGGCAATGTCTATGGTGGTAATTTCTTCCATGATTGGAGCCAAGGGATTAGGACTAAATGTCTTGCAGGCAATTAATCGTATAAATATCGCTATGGGCTTTGAAGCAGGAATAAGTATTGTTTTTCTAGCGATAACCATTGATAGAATTACTCAGGCAATAGCCGACAAATACAAATATCCAAAATAAATCAAATTATCAATTTTTTTATATATGAAAATTAAAGGAGCTTAACCAGCTATGAGTGAAAAGATTGTGGTAAAAAAGCTAACTAAAATATTTGGGAAAAGATCTAAAGAAATGTTAAAAAGGTTAGCAAAAAATCAATCAAAAAATCAGATATTTAAGGAAACAGGTCATACTGTTGGGGTGAAAAGCGCTTCTTTTAGCGTAAACGAAGGGGAAATCTTTGTTATTATGGGTTTATCAGGAAGCGGAAAATCGACTTTGATTCGATGTTTGAACATGTTGAATAAGCCTACTGCCGGAGAAATTTATGTAGATGGTGAAAATATTGTTAAATATAACCATCAGCAATTGAGAGAATTTAGACAGAAAAAAGTTACCATGGTATTCCAGGGTTTCGGACTTTTTAACCATCGTACCGTAATTGGAAATGTGGAGTATGGTTTAGAAGTTAGAGGAATGGATAAAAAAGAAAGGCGTAAAATTGCTAAAGAAACTATTGATTCTGTTGGATTAAATGGATGGGAAGACAAGTATATTACTGAATTAAGCGGGGGGATGCAGCAAAGAGTCGGTTTGGCTCGGGCTTTAGCGAATAATCCAGATATCTTATTAATGGATGAACCTTTTAGTGCTCTTGATCCTTTAATTCGCAGGGATATGCAGTTAGAATTATTAGATATTCAAGATAAATTAAAAAAAACCATCGTATTTATTACTCATGATGTAAACGAGGCCTTCAAATTGGGAGATCGCGTAGGGGTGATGAAGGATGCGGAAATCGTACAAATAGGAACGCCTGAAGATATTCTAAATAATCCGTCCAATGCCTATATCGAAGATTTTGTTAGGGATATTGACCGTTCAAAGGTTCTGCAGGCTAAACATATTATGTTTAAGCCCGGGGCATTGATAACTCAAAAACATGGATTAAAGGTGGCTATTAAAGAGATGGAAACCAATGGGATTTCTAGTGTCTTTGTAGTGGATGAGAAAAGAAGATTACAGGGGATTATCACCATTGATGATGCAATTGAAGGAATAAAGAATAAAAGATCTATGCTGAATATTTTAAAGCATGATTATTATTCTACTGATGAAGAAACCTATGTGCAGGATCTTATTTCTATGGCAGTTGAAACAAAATTTCCTATTGCGGTAGTCGATGAAAATAAGAAATTACTTGGTATCATTGTAAGGGTATCTGTATTATCAGGTTTAATTCAGGATAACTCAGAATAAGAAAAAAACGGGGGACGGTTCTTTGTTTGACAAAAAACCACTAGTAGCATAAACTAATAGTGGAGGATTTTTTAATGCCGCGAACAGCAAGAATAATAAGTAAAAGTAAAATATATCATATCATGATAAGAGGGATAAACCAGCAAAACATCTTTGCAGACGATGAAGATCATGAAAAATTCATGGCTATTCTTGCTACCTACCATAAAAAGATTGAATATAACCTATATGCCTACTGTCTGATGAGTAATCATGTGCATTTGTTGCTAAAAGAAGGAAAAGAAATCCTTTCCAATACCATGAAGCGAATAGGCGCAAGTTATGTCTCCTGGTACAATTGGCAATATAATAGAAAAGGGCACCTGTTCCAGGACAGATATAAAAGTGAACCTATTGAAGATGATGCCTATTTTCTGACGGTCTTAAGATACATCCATCAGAACCCGGTAAAAGCAGGATTAGCTGACCATATTGAAGCATACAAATGGAGTAGCTACAAGGAGTATACGACAGAAACAAAGATAGTCAATGTTGATTTTACTCTTTCTCTATTTGCCAAAGAAAGGAATAAAGCGATTGAAGCATTTAAAAGGTTTAACAATGAACCGAATAACGACCAATGTCTTGAAGTCACCGAGAAAAGGAAAACCTTATCTGATAAAAAAATAAGGCAGCTCGTGTTAAAAAAATATAATTTAGACTTAGCCTTATTTCACAATGTGCCATCACAAACACAAGCTGAGGTTTTGAAATATCTAAAGGAACTGGATGGAGGTTCATTAAGGCAGTTGTCCAGATTGACTGGATTGACTGTCAATAAGATATTTAAAGCTTGAAACGAAGAACCGTCCCCTGTTTTCGCGAAAATAGTTGAAATAAGAGATCCCTACCTTACAGGACACCACCAAAGAGTCTCCAAACTTGCTACTGCAATAGCCCAAGAGATGAAACTTCCCCAGGATAAGATCGAAGGAGTAAAAATTGCCTCTCTGGTTCATGATGTGGGTAAGGTTAATTTGCCCACTGAAATTGTCAGTAAGCCAAGTTCATTAGTTGAAGTGGAATTTAATTTACTCAAAAATCATCCCAGAACAGGTTATGAAATTTTAAAAAAAGTAGATTTTCCCTGGCCCGTTGCTGAAATTGTTTTTCAACATCAGGAAAAAATAGATGGTTCAGGATATCCGAGAGGGTTAAAAGGTGACAAAATTCTTATAGAGGCAAAAATATTGGGGGTAGCGAATGTGGTTGAAGCAATGTCTTCTTATAAATCTTACCGGCCTGCTCTTGGTATTGATGAAGCTTTAGCAGAAATTTTAAAGTATAAAAATATTCTTTTTGACCCGGAAGTAGTGGATACTTGTCTTATACTCTTTAAAGAAAAAGGATTTAAATTTGAATAATTAACTTATTAATCTTATATTTTTAAGTGATATATTTCCCTTAAAAGTTCTAAAGCTTTCCAATAGGGGGAGCCAGACAATAACAAAGGCAGAACTTCTTTATTGAGGTTCTGCCTTTTTAAATCTTTAACAGACTCCAATGACTTCTTCCAATTTGTGACACACATTATCAGTTTCCTCACCCATGCAAAAGTTGCGAAAATCGGCCTGTCCGGAGAGCCAGGCAATTCCGAGCCTTTTGGCCTTTTATTGAAGGGTTTTTAATTTTTGAAAAAGAAGGGTTTTTAAAACTTATGTCGTATTATTATATTATAATAATTTTGGAAATTTAACTTAATAATAATTAAAAATAGAAGGTGAAGTTATTATTAAAAAAAACATCATTCTTTCAGTATTTATTGTCAACTTTGTTTTTATTATCATATTTTCTCTATTTTTATCAGTCTCCTCTCAAGCAATTAATGTAAAAGATTACATTAAAGATAAATTTCCTTCTATATTTGGCTTCTATCTTTCTTCTCTTGAAGACCTCGATTCATACGAAAAAGAATTTGTCGATTTATTGCAAAAGTTACCAGAAAAAGAACAAGAGTATTATGCCAAAGAAGTCTATAAAAACGGTTTTTCTCCGGAACTTTTAAAAAATGTTAAAGAAGGAAAAACAATTCAAGCACCCACGAGCAAGCCTTCCTTGCCTAAACAAAAAGAAGAAATAACTGAAAATTTACCTTCTATCATAAAAAGAATCAAATCTTCTGTCGTTATTGTTTTTACTTATGATAATAAAGGAGAATTTTTAAAGCTGGGTAGTGGTTTTTTTATAAGCCAGAATGGTGATATTATCACTAATTATCACGTGCTTCAGGGAGCAAGTTCTGCTGAGTTAAAGACCTCAGATGGTAAAACTTATACCATCGCCTATATTGTAGCAGAGGATGAGCAAAGTGATATTATTCGTCTTTCCGTAAATATTCCTTCCCAATATGTCTCTCCTTTATCCTTAAACAAAACCATCCCGGAAGTAGGGGAAAGAATAATAGTATACGGTAGCCCATTAGGATTGGAAAACACCGTTAGTGATGGTATTGTCTCTGCTGTAAGAGAAATTCTTGATTTTGGGAAAATTATACAAATCACCGCCCCTATATCACCTGGTTCAAGTGGTAGTCCGGTTTTAAATATGAAAGGAGAAGTTATTGGAATAGCTACTTTCCAAATGATAGAAGGGCAGAACTTAAATTTTGCTATTCCCAGTGAAAGGATAGCAAGCCTTAATTTAGTGGAAGAAGAGAAAATATTTACCACTGAAGAATTATATGAGCAGGAAGGAAAAGAGAAAAAAGATTCCGATTATACTTATGAAGCTGCTGATAAAGCATTTTATTTTATAGATAAGAGAGAGTATGAGAAGGCATTGCCTTATTTGGAGATAGCAATTAAAACAGATATATCATCTTTAAAAGCCTGGGCATATTTTCAAAGTGGATACTGCTACGGAAAACTTAACTCTTATGCAAAAGCCATAGAAGCTTATAAACAAGCAGTCCGCATTGATCCCGATGATGCCGATACTTACTACAATTTAGGCAATGTTTATTTTGCGTTAGATAACCATTCTAAAGCAATAGAAGTATATAAACAGGCGATCCGCATTGACCCCGATGATGCTGAAACCCACTACAATTTAGGTATTGCTTACGACGAAGTCGGTTTTTATAAAGACGCAATAGAAGCATATAAACAGGCGATCCGTATTGATCCCGATGATGCTGAAACTCATGGCGGTTTAGGTGTTACTTACGGCAAACTTGGTTTTTATAAAGACGCAATAGAAGCTTTTAAACAGGCGATCCGTATTGATCCTAATTATGCAAACGCCCACCTCGGTTTAGGTTTTTCTTATTTTCTAATCGGAGATAAAAGTTCAGCTTTAAATGAATACAAAATTCTTAAAGAATTAGACATTGATAAAGCTAATGAGTTATTTGATATTATTTATTAATATCCTCAAGTGGAAGAATTAATGTTTATATATAAAAGATCTTTCCAACTTCGTGCTTTATCTTAATTTGATAATTTCTACTTTCATAATATATGGTTAGAATAAGAGTAGGGAGTATGCTTTGTTGAAAAAGAAGGATTTTGAATACTGCACAGTATTGTGTTTATAAGATTTTATTTTACTGATTTGTTTTGGTTGCTCAATAAATCTTTAATAATGTGGTGATTTATATTCTAAAGAAAAATATTATACCATTTAAAAGTAAATGCATTATAGTTAGTCACTCTCATATACTAAATAAAGAAGCTTTTTCTTTTTTGATGAGAGGCAATAGACCTTTAATTGTAAGTGATGTTAAAGAAAAGTCTTTTTTGTTAACAGTAACAAATAAATCTAGTAATTGTATCGACATTAACCATTTTATTGCTTTATCACATTTTAACATATTAACTTTTATCACTGCATTAAATATTGCATGTTTAGGATACTTTACATGGGATTGGTTTGGATTTTCAATGCCTAGATATGAAGTTGCCAATCCAATTACGGAGAAAAAAATATTAGCTTTTCCTCTGCAGATGGAATATAGAAAGGAAGATTTTAAAGGAAGTATCAAGGAAATTACAGAAAAAGAAATTCGAAATGCTTTGTTATACTTTGGAGTTTTAACTAAAGATAAAGAAGAGAAAATATCCATAATAAGAGAAGAATATGTTAAAGGTTTATTGCATCTAAGTCTTGCCTTTTTTAATATGGATTTTTACAGAGAAGCTTTTTTCAACTTTTATCGTTGCTTTGAAAATATCGTAACTAACAAAGTTCTTCAAGTGAAAAAATTAGATGTAGAATTAAAAAATATTGAAAATGCAATAAACAAAGTAGGACTTGGAAAAATTCTTGCTAGGCATTTAAAGCCTATCTATAAAACACGTTCAAATCAAGTAATGCATGCTCAAAAAGATCAAATAAACGTAACAATGGATGATGCATTTATGATTAAAACATCTTTAGATGCACTTTTATTTAAAGTATTTAGTCCTATTCTAGAAAAGGCTTTAAAGAGGTATAGGGAGCTAAAGGAAGAATAAGAAAAAATATTACAATAGTATTAAATTATCTTTTCTTAATTTCACCATATATTAGATAAGTATGTATCTATTATAAAATATTCAAAATGGCGATCTCTGCTCTATAAATGATTAGAATAAGAGTAAGGAGTATATATTATTGAAAAATAAGGGAAAATAAGTAATTTTACATTATTTACGTCCCTGCAGGAAAGTTAATTAACTCCTTTAGTTTATAGATTTTTCGCATATCTTTGATAATTTGGTTCCAATTAAAATATAATCGGGAGGAATGGAAAATATGAAATTATATAAAATTAATTTATCGAAAGCTGAATTATTGTCTATTCCAAAAAAAGACTTGGAATTTTTTATACAGTTAATGAATTTTTTTAATAATATAAACATTTTACAGAAATTAATGGTTATTTTTGGTAATTCAAGAAAAGAGGCATCCCAGAATAAAATTGTTGAAAGAAGTCTTAATTCTCAAGGATTGTTTTTTATGAGAATACAAGCAGGAAAATTATACGAAGGATGGAATATGCTTGATACACATTTTTTTAATAATAGAACATTTTCTCAAGAATATAATGAAAAAGGTTCTTCTCATAGCAAGGAAAGTCTGTCTAAACTAAGAGAATCTTTTGGTAGAGGTAATTTATTAAAAAATATACGAAATATTTATGCTTTTCATTATTCAAAAGAATCTTCAAATAATATGATAAAACAAATTAAAAATGCACCTGATTCAGAAAAATTTGAATTATATTTTTCAGAAGAATATGGTAATTGTTTTTTTTCAATTTCACATGATTTACTAAATTCATCAATTCTGGAAGATATCGAACCTGGTAATTGGCCCAAAGCCATGAATGATTTTTTTCAGGAAATATTAGATATCACAAAATACTTTTTAGATTTTTTGCAAGATTGTATAAGAATTATTTTTGAAAAATATCTAGAAAAGAAATATGAAGAAATTCAAATACCAGATCCATTAAGCATAAACGATATTATATTACCTTTTTTTGTAAAAAGATAATTTTATATACTAAATCGGCAATTCGATAACTTTTCTAATTTATATTAAGAGGGTTTATAATTAATAATATCAAACACAAATTATTTCTTCTAATTTCCGATACACTTTCTCTGTTTCCTCACCCATACAAAAGTTGCGAAAGTCGTTCTGTCTGGGGAGCCAGACCATTCCAAGCCCTTTGGCATTTGCTGAAGGGCTTTTTCTATTTTTACAAATTGTTTTCAGAAAAAGAAGGATTTTTAAAATAAGTGTCGTATATACAATATATAGAGTAAAATATTTAACCTAAACAAATATTTTATATTCTATAAATTTATTAAATTTAATATTGTATTCTGGACGAAGGTAGCAGGAGAGACCTTTTCTTTTTACGAAAAGAGAAGGGGAGCCGAAGGAGCAAGATACCAAAAGTATCTAAACTCTCAGGCAAAAGGACCGTTCCCGGACAGAACTCTGGAGAGCTTTATAAGAAGAAGCACCGAAGGGGCAATTCCTAATAAATAGGAATCACCTTACAGAGGTTTTTAACATATTTCCTGACTTTTTAGGAAGAATCTTTCAGGTAAAAGAACAGAGTAAGAAAGCACTATAGTTATTTTTTTACTCTGTTCTTTTTTGTTTGTAATTGTTGAAATTACTTTAATGAATTTGTACCGTAAAAGAAATAATTTTTGTGAACTTTGTGAAGCCCGAAAATATTCCTCTTGTATTTTTCGGGAAAGCAGAGGGGTAAGAAGAATTAAAGAAAAAAAGTGGTATTGCAAGACCTGGTCCCAACTTAATAAGGTAAAAGCTAAAACCATTAATTCGAAATTACTCGAGGTAGTACTGGAAGAAAAGAGAAGAGAGACAATCAAAGAGTGGATTGATTCCGGAAAGATTACAGATATACAGTAATTAAAAAGAATATCTGAAATTAGAAAAAGAGTATTTGAAGATAAAAAAGGGGTTTAAATGGCGAATTATAAATGCCAGAAATGTGGAAAAATATGGCATGGATGGGCCCAACCGGATATCTGCCCGGATTGTGATGGTAAACTAGAAACCGTTGAAGATGAGAAAAAAGAGGAAAAAATAACCAAAGAGAATATTAATAAATTTATAAGATTTTAAATAATATCATTACTATTTAAATATTTATTTATCTTACAAGCTCAATAGGAGGTGAATAAGATGAAAGATGAAGAAAAAACAAAAGCAGAATTAATAAAAGAACTGAAGACCTTAAGGAAAAAAACAGAGGAAAGTGCATTAAATAACGTAACTAAAAGAAATCAAGTAGTGAGAAGAGAAGAACAATTTGTAAATGAAATGGATTTCTTATATAAAACTGCCCTTGATTTTATTCAAATAGACCCTAAAGACGATATCTACCGTTTCATTGGAAAAAAACTAAAAGAAATCATTGGAGATTCTATTATTGTAATCAATCACTATGATAAGGTTTCTAATAGTTTACAGGTGCGTGCTCTGGAAGGTCTTAAAGAAAAGATAAAAAAAACTTTAAAGATCATAGGTAAAGATCTTCTTACCATGTCCTTTCCTATAAACAATGAAGAAGCGAGAAACGCACTTATTAGTGGCGAACTATCAAGAGTACCCGGAGGATTATATGAATTAACTTTTGGACAAATACCAAAGAGTATTTGTCATGTTTTAGAGAAATTCTTAAATGCAGGTAAAATGTATGTTAGTGGCTTTACTAGAGAAAAGGAGTTATTTGGGAATATAATAATTATTATGCCCAAAGGTGTTGAATTAAAAAATCGAGAGTTTATAAATATTTTTATCAAACAAGCTGCAATAGTCTTACAAAAAAAACAGGCAGAGGAAGAATTAAAAGATTCAGAAGAGCGTTTAAAGATATTATTCGATTATGCACCTGATGCTTATTATATAACTGATTCAAAAGGTAAGTTTATTGATGGAAATCTGGCAGCAGAAAGATTGATTGGTTATAAAAGAGAAGAATTGATTGGAAAAAATTTCTCGAAATTAAAATTACTTTCTGTTAGCGATATGCCTAAAGCAGCTAAAGCGTTGGCAAAAAATATAATGGGACAACCAACGGGACCGGATGAGTTTGTCATGAATCGAAAAGATCATACCAGGGTGACAGTTGAGATCTCCACTTATCCGGTAAAGATCAAGGGAAGAACTTTAGTATTAGGTATAGCAAGGGATATCACCGAGCAAAAGAAAGCAGAGGAGGCACTTCAAGAAAGCGAGGAAAAATACCGGGCACTTTACGATAACGCCCCCTTATCTTATCAATCCTTAAATAAGGATGGCAGTTTTAGAGATGTGAATCCAGCGTGGCTAAAAACTCTTGGCTATGACAGGAAAGAGGTCATCGGTAAATGGTTTGGTGATTTCCTGCATCCTGATTGGAAAGAACATTTTGAGAAAAACTTTCCTGAATTTAAACGGTGCGGATATCTACATGATGTGCAATTTAAAATACGTCACAAAGATGGACATTATTTAGACATTTCTTTTGAGGGGTGTATCGGCTATAATCCTGATGGCAGTTTCAAACAAACATACTGTGTCTTTCAGGATATCACCAAGCGCAAGAAAGCGGAAAAAGTCCTCCAAGAAGCGCATGGCCAATTAGAAGATAAGGTAGCCCAACGCACCGAAGAGCTGCAAAATGCCAACCTTAAACTCCAAGGACTCGACCAAATGAAATCACTATTTATCGCCTCCATGAGCCATGAATTGAAAACACCGCTTAGTTTTATCATCGGATTTGCCGATATCATGTTAAAAGAGATATCCGGGGAGATTAACCAGGAGCAGAGAAGACAGCTTACCCTGGTGAAAAACCATGCCAATCATCTTCTTGGCCTGATCAATGATGCTATTAATGTCAACAAGAT
>Ga0307992_1002665_pt1 | contig 10092 bp, 8 predicted proteins | sample EllFjometagen133_FD_203162 | JGI IMG/M metagenome (GOLD analysis project Ga0307992, IMG submission 203162) | Marine microbial communities from Ellis Fjord, Antarctic Ocean - #133 | ecosystem: Environmental > Aquatic > Marine > Unclassified | place: Southern Ocean | collected 2014-10-08
TTAGCTTATGTAAAAGAAAACAATCAAGTTTTATTAATAAATAAGAAGAAAGGTCTTGGTAAAGGTTTGATAAATGGTCCTGGTGGACATATAGAACTAGAAGAGACTGCAATTGAAGCCGCTTATAGAGAATTTGAAGAAGAAACTGGTTACACTACAGAAAATTTAGAATATGTAGGAGAGTTAAACTTCCAATTCAAAGATGGCCTTTCAATGAGAGGTTATGTATATCTAGGAGAAGGGGCTAAAGGGGAACTCAAAGAAAATGATGAAACAATTCCTTTCTGGTGTCCTCTAAATCAACTTCCATTAGATCAAATGTGGGAAGATGATAAACTTTGGTTAGAAAAAGCATTGCTTGGTGAAAAATTTGTTGGTAATTTTATTTTTGACGGAGAAAAAATGCTTTCTCATAATGTAGTATTCGAATAAAATAAAAAATTCAGTATATTAATAAAGAACCTCCCAAGTAGACAATTATATTGTTTTACTTAGGAGATTTATTTTTTTAGTGACAAGAGCAGCCATCATCACCGCAAGAACAATCATCCTCATCATGATTGCCATCGCAAGAACAACTACTATTTTCGACAGGTTTTAAATCTAATAGAGATAATCCGTTTTCATTTACAACAAATTTAGCATTCTCTAATGCATCTTTTGCGCCTTCTCCATAAACAACTGATACGCCATTTATGTCTTCAATAATTCCATCATCAGTCAAATCAACATTAAGAGTACTAGAATCACAACTTTTACTTATAAAAAAATATATTGCCTTTTTTTCGTTCTTCTTTAATTCTTCTAAAAAAATAGCCTTCGAAGCATCATCAAATTTCATATATACATCCTTAAATATTAATTTTACTTAATATAACTGAAATTTATAATCAATATAACCTAAGAACATCCTAAATTATTAAATTTCCATCTTGCTATCTATTTTTTACTTGTTTATTATTAGATTTATGAACTTAAGATCCCCGACAAATACAGTCCGTGAAGAATTAATTGTTAAAAAATCACATTTTATTTCAATTGCCACTAAGGTTAGCTCTCTTGATCAAGTAAAAGAGCTAGTAGCGAAAACAAAAAAAGAAAATCCAAATGCAAATCATGTGGTTCATGCTGCCATTGTGGGAAATCAAGGGACAATTTATAGTTATAGTGATGATAAAGAACCCAAAAATACTGCAGGTAGACCTGCTTTTGAAGTTCTCAAGGGGAGCAACTTAACCAATATTGTAATATTAATTATAAGATATTTTGGTGGAACACTTCTTGGAACAGGAGGCCTTGTAAAAGCTTATGGAAATAGTGCAAAACAAGTCTTAAAAAAAATAACAAGTGAAGAATTAATTAAAAAAAGTGAATTTAATTTAAGAACTTCATATGAAAGATTTGATAGAATAAAAATCCTTTTAGAAAAGTATGATTGCTCTATTAGCAATGAAGTTTTTGAGGTAGGCGTTCAAATCAAGGGAACAGTAGCTTATATAAACTGTAATAACTTAAAAAATGATATTATTGAAAATTCAAATGCCCAAGATATGATTGAATTTAATGAATTGCCTTTTTAGCGCCTTGAAATCTTATTAAACTTTAGCATCTCAGAAATATCAGGTATATCTTTTTTTTCTTCACTAATTAAACCCTCATCATTAAATTTTCCATCATCTATGCTTTTACTTAATTTGATAGCAATTGAAATAGCTTTTTCTACAGCCTTATCTTCAATTTTATCAACTGTATCATTTTTAGTATGAAAATAAGAATTCTTAATCCCATTTCCAAAATTCAGAGCCATCAAAGTACAAGCCTCTACATTAGCTCTGTAGCCACTAGCCGCATCGGTCGCCCCACTCAAAAAGGGCAGCGGATGGTTTTTAGCTTCATATCCCATAGAAGTTGAAAGCTTAACACAGTTTTGTGCTAGTTTTTTTGAAAGTGGCATCAATCCATTTAAGTCACTATCAATAAAAACCAACTCATCAGAACTATATATGCAATCAAAATTCAGCTGTATAGGGTTTTTTAATAAAGCCTCATGTTTATCAAACCAAATTTTAGAACCTCTTAATCCAACTTCTTCTGCATCAAAACTTGCAAAAATAAGTCTAGTATTCTTTAGTCCTTCATCTGCTGCTTTTCTCCAATTAAAATATCTAGAAAGCTGAATTAAAATACTTGAACTTATTAAATTATCTCCTGCGCCAGGAGAGCCCTCTTTTGAATAAAAATTAATTATTTTATAAACAATTGGTGTGGCTAATAATAGTAAAACTAAAAGAACAATAGAAGTTAAAGGAGGAAATCCAATATGAAATAATCTTTTACTAATTAGTTCAACAAATAACTGTACAATATTCATAATTACTGAGCATCCAAATAACAATAAAGGGGCTTCTACATTTAAAAAATATCCTTTATCACCTCTATTTTTATTTAATAAAGGAGCACTATCATGATGAGAAGAAAACAATATAGTATTTTTGACTTCACCCTTAGGTTCAATTATTCCATGAGTGTTAATACCCTCAGTATCTTTGAATTTTTTTTCAAATAAGGGTTTATAAATTATATACTCTCTATACACATAAAAACCAAACAAACCATTTAAAGCTAAAGAAAGTATGGGCAATCCAAATAACAATAGCAACAAACTACTAATATATACATAAGGGATAAATTTTATCCAAAAGCTATAGGCTATCCCTTTATGATTAAACTCTTGAATAGAACTAAAATCACAATATTCATTTATTCTTTTATCAATTTCAATAGCACATTTTTTACATGAGGAAGATCCTGTTAATCTTGAGCCAAATTCATCTATAAGCCTTTGTGTTTCCTTTAAAGCAGAATCTGCTAAACTAGCAGCCCTTAAAGGATCTAAAGGAGATTTTCTATGTGTATGTAATTCGGGTTTAGTTAAATTAGGTTTGGTAGTTTTCTTTCTAACAAATAATTTAGTAATTTTTATCAAAATTAACATCTCCTAATATTTTTTAAGGTAAGCTAGGTATATATCTAATTAAAGCATGTATTTATTTTAGTATAAAGTACATTAGCGTGAATATTAAATTTTTATTATCAATATTAATGGTTTATGGGTAACTTATCTATTTCAAAAGTGTAAAAAATTCAACACTAAGTAGATATTTTTAAAAGATGAGCTAGAAAAAAATTAAAAACTATCTTGACTATTTCTAATCGTACCACTATATTATATTTCTGTTGACATCTTGATGTCAAAAGATATATGGAGAGATGGCCGAGTGGTCGAAGGCAGTAGTCTTGAAAACTACCGTGGGGTAACTCACCAAGGGTTCGAATCCCTTTCTCTCCGTATCTAACATATATATATGCTTATAAGTTAGGAACTGGAGAGGTGCGAGAGCGGTTGAATCGGGCTCCCTGCTAAGGAGTTGACCTGGTAACGGGTCCGGGGGTTCGAATCCCCCCTTCTCCGATTTAAGTCCTTGTTGAAAAACAAGGGCTTTTTTCATCTTTTTTCAAATTCATTATATTACAACGACACTCTATGTCCCTTTGAAACTCTTATTATAAAAATATACTTGTTAAATTTAAACAACTAATAACAAGCATGTATTTTTTTAGGAGGCAATATGTATAAAAATAAAGGCAAGGGATAAATATTATAATTATCCATTGCCTTTATTCAGTAGGATTAATTTGACCTAAATCAACTTATACTCTAATATACTTTTAAATATCGGTTGCTTTTGCAACAAAGGTTAGGGTGTATGGATAATAGGTATATTTCAGAATTGGAAAAAAGTAAAATATTTACAAATATAAGTAGAGAGAATATTATAGCTCTTTTACCGTGTTTAAAAGCAAAAGTTTCATTCTTTGAAAAAGATCAAACAATTTTTCATCATGGTGATTTAATTAATAAAGTGGGAATAATTCTTAGTGGAAGTTTATTAATTGAAAGCCTCGATTTCTGGGGTAATAGTTCAATTATAAAAAACTTATCAAAATATGAAATGTTTGGAGAAATATATGCTTTTGAGAAAAAACCATTGGAAACGTCAATTATTACAAACAACAAGAGTACAATAATGTTTTTAAATTTTGATAAAATAATAAACCCGTGCTCTATTGCTTGCGGGTTTCATACCACACTAATTATAAACCTCTTACAGATATTTGCTAACAAAGCATTTACTATGAATAAAAAAGTAGAAATATTATCCAAAAGAACTACTGAAGATAAACTTTTAACATATTTAAATTCCTTATCACTTCAAAAAAACAGTAAAAGTTTTTCAATTCCTTTTAACAGACAAGAGCTGGCAAATTTTCTAGTTGTAAATAGGAGTGCCTTAAGTAAAGAATTAATGAGACTAAAAAAAGAACAAATTATTGATTATAATAAAAATTCTTTTAAATTGCTAAAAGAATTTTAGAGTTTCATAAGTTTATAAATATAAAAATTAGTTAAATAACAATATAAGCCACTACTTGACATATTTATTAAAAAATACTATAGTCGACTCTCGTAAATAGCGGATTTAAATAGATTTATATCCACTTTTGTTTTTTTTAAAATGAGATCTTAGCTCAGTTGGATAGAGCATCAGTTTGCGGAACTGAGGGTCGGAGGTTCGAATCCTCTAGGTCTCAAATATATGATTGCAATTTTACTGGAGAGATGTCTGAGTGGTCGAAGGTGTCGGACTCGAAATCCGTTGTAGCGTTTTCGTTACCGAGGGTTCGAATCCCTCTCTCTCCGATATTTTTTACTCTTACTCCAGTTTAATGCATTACTATGACCTTTATGGAGAGATGTCCGAGTGGTCGAAGGTGTACGCTTGGAAAGCGTATGTGCCCGAAAGGCACCGAGGGTTCGAATCCCTCTCTTTCCGTTTTTCAGTCGGTAGATTCTGTACTATGGATAATTACCCAACCCCGTCAGGACCGGAAGGTAGCAGCGGTAAGTAGTTTTTCCATGAGATGCAGGTGATTTACCGGCTGTTTTTTTTTGTTTAAATCTTGTATAAAATCTTATATAATTATAGTAGTTTTATGCTATACTCAGAGATTGTAGGGGGCGTACTATATGGCTTATGAAGTAACAGCTACAAGAAAAAGACCTCAGAATTTTGACACTTTAGTTGGTCAAGAATTTGTTGTTTCGACGATAAAAAACTCTATTGAAGCAAAAAGAATAGCTCATGCATATCTTTTTTGTGGACCAAGAGGTGTTGGTAAAACTTCATCTGCAAGACTCCTTGCTAAAGCTCTTAATTGTGAACATGGTCCAACTCCTAATCCTTGTGGTAAATGTGAGCTTTGTGTTGAAATTACTAAAGGTAATTGTAGCGATGTCATCGAAATTGATGGTGCTAGCAATAACAGTGTAGATGATATTAGAAACATAAAAGAAGAAGTTAGATTCCGTCCTCAAAAAGGAAGATATAAAATATATATAATTGATGAAGTTCATATGTTATCAAAAAGCGCTTTTAATGCTCTATTAAAAACAATCGAAGAACCACCTAGTTATACAATATTTATATTTGCTACAACTGAAACTCAAAAAGTTCCTGCTACTATTCGTAGCCGTTGTCAGCAATTCCATTTCCAACTAATTAATATTGAAACAATAAGTGCTTGTTTAACTGAGGTAACAAAAGATTTAGATATACAAGCTGATGATGATGCCATATTTTGGATCGCTAAAGAAGCAACTGGCTCAATGAGAGATGCTTATACACTATTTGACCAAGTAGTATCCTTTAGTAAAGATCATATAACTTTAGATAAAATCAAAGATAAACTTGGTTTGGTTGGTATTGATCAAATTAATACTATTTTTACTTTTCTGATAAAAAAGGACATGAATAAGGTTTTAAGCGAGCTTAATGCTATGCTAAGTGCTGGGATTTCTGTTGAACAATGTATAAAAGATTTTGCTTCTTATTTTAGAACATTATTACTATTAAAACAAAATATCACAGATCCCAATATTCTTGGAATTCAGAATAAAGATATTCCTAATATCATATTTAACTCTTATACAAATGAGCAAATTGAAGCTGGATTAGAATTATTTATAAATCTTTACAGAGATATTAAATATTCAATAAACCCAAGATTTGAATTAGAGCTTTCAATCAGCAAACTTCAAAACCTTCAATTGTTATCATCTCCAATTGTACTTATGGAGCAAATAACAAGACTAAAAAATGATATCCAAGAAGGAAACTTAAGTAAAAACAACAACAAAATAGAAATTAATGATAGTGAAAATGATAATTTAATATCGTCTGAATTACAAAAGCAAGCTGAATTACAAAGGCAAGCTGAATTACAAAAACAAGCTGAGTTAGAAAAACAAACTGAACTTCAAAAACAAGCTGAGTTAGAAAAACAAACTGAACTTCAAAAACAAGCTGAGTTAGAAAAACAAACTGAACTTCAAAAGCAAACTGAATTAGAAAAGCAAGCTGAATTACAAAAGCAAGCTGAATTACAAAAGCAAGCTGAGTTACAAAAGCAAGCTGAATTACAAAAACAAGCTGAATTACAAAAACAAGCTGAGTTACAAAAACAAGCTGAATTAGAAAAACAAACTGAACTTCAAAAACAAGCTGAATTACAAAAACAAACTGAACTTCAAAAGCTATCTGAAATAGAAAAGCAAGCTGAGTTACAAAAACAAGCTGTAATTGCAAAAGCTAAAACAATTGCTGAACAACAAAGAACTGAGCAAAATGCAACGTTAAGACAAAAAATGCAATCAAATAGTCAAAAAAATGATCAGGGTGGAATTTTCACCATTGATAAACTTCATTTAATTGTAGATTTAATGAAAAACAAATATCTAAATGTTTCTGCAGCTTGTCAAAAAATTTCAAAAGTAGAACAAAAAGAAAATGTACTAATCTTATTTACACCTGTTAATTTTAGTTTAACAATAATGAAAGAAAATGAAAGAATAGTAAGAGCCGCAATAAATAGAATTTGCGGTTATTCTGGTCAAATAAAATTTGAGCTTGAAAAAGTACTGCCTAAAGAACATAGTGCAATTTATAATGATCCCTTTGTTGAAGAAACAAGAAAAATGTTCAGAGGAAAAATTGAAGAAGTTGACTAATTTTTTAAAAAACTTTATTAAACAAGTAACTTAGAATAATAATTATAGGAGGAAGGCAAATTTTTGCCAAATACAATATGAATCCATTTGATATGATGAAAAATATGAAAGATTTACAAAAAAATGTAGATAAAATGAAATCTCAATTAGAAACTATTTTTGCAACAGGTAATGCTGGAGCCGGAATGGTTGAAATAACAATTAATGGTAAATATACAATTACCGATATAAAAATTGATAAAGCAATTGTTGATCCAGAAGATGTAAATACTCTTCAAGTACTAATTGCTGCTGCTTTTAATAATGCTTCAGAAAATTTACAAGGTAAACTCCAAGAAGAAAGTACTAAAATGGCTGGTTCTTTTGGAAATATGTTTGGACAAGATTAATGAGTGCACTTGAAGATTTAATTGAACACTTAAGTAGGTTGCCTAGCATTGGCCCTAAAACTGCCTCTAGATTAGCTTATCATTTAATAAAAACTGACAAAGTATATAATAATTTATTAGGCCAAGAAATAGCTACAATACAAGATAAAATTTTTCCTTGTAGTATATGTGGAAGTTTTACTGAGACTGACCCTTGTCCTGTTTGTTTAAATGCGTCTAGAGACCATAGAACCATCTGTATAGTAGAACAACCCCAAGATGTCGTTACTTTGCTTGCTAGCGGTGTTTATGACGGTATGTTCCATGTTCTAGGTGGAGCTATTAGTCCAATTGATGGAATTGGGGTAGACCAATTAAACTTTTCAAAATTTATGCAACGATTAAAAGAAGGTAACTTTATAGAAGTTATTATTGCAACAAACCCAACAGAAGAAGGTGATACTACTGCTCTTTATATTAGACAAATCTTAAAAGATACTAATTTAAAGATTACAAGATTAGCCAGCGGTTTACCAATTGGAGGGGATCTTGAATATGCAGATAAAATAACTGTAGCAAGATCTTTAAGAGGAAGAATAAATTTTTAGATATATAGTCTCATTTATTGAGACTATTTTTTTGGAACTCTAAAATTATTTGAAACATCTAGATTTTCTTCTAAATGACTTATGATATCCATTTCTAGCCTAATAACAAAAATTTCTCAAAATTTTTTGTCCACAGCCCCATCTCATTTAGTTTATAGTTTGTATTATTTTTCCACTATTGTTTTTTTACTAGTGGTGTATTTTTTATATTGATTTCCCTTCAGTTAAAAACATTTTTATATTTTCTGTTTTAGTAATATTTCTATCCTTATTTTTTAGAATTCCTTCAGCCATTTCAGATATTTTTTTTGTTAACAAATCGTTATCATAATCATAAGAACATAATTTTGGGGAAAGGAAATCTTTAAACAAACTTCCATCTAAACCAATTACTGAGATATCTTCAGGAATTTTAAGACCTTTTTCTCTAGCAAATAAATATATACCTACAGCAATCATATCATCATCACAAATAAAAGCCATAGGATAATGAAAATGTATAGAACTTTCTTTTACAGCTGAAAAAGCTGATTGAGGGGTATAATCCTTTATTGTTATTGTAAAATTTGGATTTATTTCAATTCCATTTTTTTTTAAAATTCTTTCATAGGCTAGTTCTCTTGTCGTAAACGTTGGTTTTATTAGACTAGTTTTTATATGTCCTATTCTTTCAAAACCCTTATTAATAAATAATTGTACAGCTTCTTCAACTGCATTTTTGAAATCCACAGAAATACAACAAAAATCTTCTCTAGGTTCATCTATGAAAATAATTCTTTTTTCTATTTCTTTATCAAATCTTTTTTGATATGTTGCATAGCATACTATAGCTAAATCAATATTTCCCGCATACATTTCTTGTTCGAGAAACTCATGCCAGTTTTTATTAGATCTTTCTTCCAATAAAAACAAAGAATGCTGTGTTTTATTTATATATATATTTAATCCATGAAGTATTCTACTAAAAAAAGGATTTAAAATATCAGGAACTACAAATGCTAAAATATTTGATTTTCCACTTTTTAACAAACTAGCTGTTCTATTAGCCCGATAGTTATTTTCTTTAGCTATTTTTATTATTTTCTCTGCCGTCTCGGCTTTTACCCGACCTTTCCATTTATCTCTAAAGACTAAAGACACGGTTGTTTGAGAAACTCCGGCTAGCTTAGCTATATCATTACTTGTAATTGAGTTTTTCATTTTTTATTTTTCATTCCTTTTTCATCATAATATAAATTATATTTTGGAACAAGCAATTTTTTTAATGACTAGCCCCTCTATAGAAATGTTTTCCATCAAAAGCTGGCCCTTGAAATCCTTTCGAAGAAAATATTAATGTAATTATAGTTAATAAATAAGGAATCATTTGAATAAACTGTACTGGTATTCCAAATCCTTGTAACTGAATCTGAAGAGCTTGCATAAAACCAAAAAACAAACTTGTAAACAACAGAAGTATTGGGTTCCACCTTCCAAATACCATAGCAGCCAATGCAATAAAACCTCTTCCAGCAACCATATCTCTGGTGAAATAATTAAGATCACCTATTGTTAAACATGCTCCACCAATACTAGCTAATATACTTCCTAATACAACCATACCAATTTGCGTTTTTAATACATTAATTCCCATGGTATCTGCTACATTAGGATTGTCACCAATAACTCTTATCCTTAAACCCCAAGGAGTTTTGAATATGAAAAAATATGATAAAATTATTACAATAATCATTAATACAAATAAAGGAGAAACCGTTCCAATTACATCTTTAACTCCTGGTATTAAACAGAAAGGATATAATTTGATTAAGCCCAAACCTGCGACCTCAACAGATTTTCCTTTATTTCCCCATACTAATACTAACATTAAAGTAGTAAAGCCTGCACCAAACAGATTGATAGCAACGCCTACGACTATATGATTGGTTTTAAAACCTGCAGTAAGAACTCCATGAATCAAACCAATAATGGCTCCCGCGCCTCTTGC